>Ga0213822_1000605_pt1 | contig 26480 bp, 28 predicted proteins | sample MC6MC0908MG_FD_179872 | JGI IMG/M metagenome (GOLD analysis project Ga0213822, IMG submission 179872) | Enriched soil aggregate microbial communities from Iowa State University, Ames, United States - MC6-MC0908-MG | ecosystem: Environmental > Terrestrial > Soil > Unclassified | place: USA: Iowa...
ACTACACAAAAAAAGAAGCTGCGATTATTGCCACAAGTTTCTCAGTAGTGTCCATCACATTCTGTATCGTTGTATTGGATACTGTACATTTGGCACGCTATTTTATTCCTTATTATTTGACAGTAGTCCTTTGTGGAATTGTATTAGCCATTATTATGCCTCGAATCTATCCACTTGCGAAAAAGGAGGATACGTATATAGATGGGACACCAGTGGATTATTCACGTGAGAAATTACCAGATGGCTATAATTCTGTTTCACATGGTTTAGAAAATGCACTTGCTGTTGCACATGCAAATCGTGATCCTCGACAATTTTTCAAAGATGGCTCTAGAAATGTAATTGATTTATGGGTAGGAGTGGCCCCTATCGTTATGGCTTTTGGGACAATTGCCTTAATGCTTGCTGAATTTACAAGTATTTTTGCGATTTTAGGAAAACCGTTTGAACCAATTTTAACCGTCCTCGGCTTGCCTGAAGCGGCTGAAGCAGCGCAAACAATGGTCGTAGGCTTTGCCGATATGTTTCTACCCTCTATTTTAGGTGCAGGGATTGAATCGGAAGTTACTAGATTTGTTATTGCTGTTGTTTCTGTGTCACAGCTGATCTATATGTCTGAGGTAGGTGGACTTATTTTAGGTACAAAAATTCCATTGAAGTTTTTGGATTTAGTCGTCTTATTTATACTACGTACGCTTATTTCTCTTCCAATTGCAGCATTGGTTGGTCATCTACTCTTCTAACTAAAATGCCAAGTCTTAAATGGACTTGGCATTTTTCATAAACAGATTGTGATCGATTTTCTTTAGACGTCTCCATAACGTAAGCATGTAGATAAAGAGTACAAAAATGATAAGATAGGCACTTAACATGGAGCCTTCCGTATTTCCCATAATGTTGAAGAAATTATTCAGTCCATGGAAAATAATTGTTACGATAATTGATTGACCTTCCAATACAAGTAAAGCTAGAACAAGGCCAACTAAAAGAGCATAGATGATTTGAAGAATCGTATCTTCTAGAGATTGGCCACCTAGTAATTGTAACGCATGTGTGACGCCAAACAATATACTAGAAATCCAGACAGCAGAAAAAGCCCCTTTTGCTAATAGCATGCGTAGCATAATGCCTCTAAATACAGACTCCTCAATAAACGCTACTATGAAAATTTGCATGATAAACATGACAATTAAATCACTAATAGATGTCATATTCAATCCTTTTGTGCTTACTAAGATGATGCCTAAAATAAGAAGAAGTGGTAAGGTGATGAAGAAATGATTCTTTTTAATAGGATAAAAGAAATATACTCTCCATTTCTTTTTCGCCGCTATATACATGAAGAGCCCTAATGCAAATGGGATTAACAGCGCAAACTGTAGAAAAGGGCTTAAAGGTTGTTTGATAGAAACAAAGGCACCATTTAAAACATAGAAAAATATGAGTAGAGACTCTAAACCAATTATTTTTATCAACATTTTTGGGTTCATGTTATTATCTTCCTCCTATTCTATTTATACAGGATTGACAGAAACCTTTCGCATACTAGCTGAAATAACTAGATAGAGGAAAATACTAAAAACAAACATGCTCCCTAAAATCGCTAATATAGATGAATTGGCTAATAGTTTATACAACGGAGAATACCATTCAAAGATCACCATTAATATAGGTATTAATGCAAGGAAACCAATTAAGCTATAGCCTCCTAGTATGCCTAAACGATAAAAAACAACGTTAAGGAGAAGGCCAGAACTTAGACAAAATAAAAGCAAGACCGTATCCAATACTACTGTTTGGAAAAATGAATGGGTAATATCAAAAAATAAGATAGGGTGGATGATAATAATATCTTTGATATTGAATAGGGTAGAAACATAAGAAATGATTTGATGAGCACACGCAATAATCAAGGCACCGACCAGACTCCAGCTGATAAAAAATAGCCCGACATACAACATATATTGCTGACGACTTAATCCTAGCTTTAAAAAATAGGGTAAGGTTTTATTGAGAAGTTTTGTTGCCATCATACTGTAAAAAATATAAACAGGAATTGAAATAGTCATAGCAAATGATACATATTGACCAAAAAATGCATCTAAGAAAAATGACAAAAGCACGATAGAAAATAAAATGCTCCAAAAAATAATATTTTGCTTCTTATAGCTTTGAAATAAGATATAAAAACTGCCTTTCATCGTGTTCATCGCCCCGGCCTCACTTTCTGTTTACTTAAATAGACGAGCATATCTTGAAGAGAGACAGATTCAAGCGTAATGTTCTGATCTTCAATGGATTGACCATTTGCGAAGACAATAGCTGTCATCTCTTGCATAAATGTATGTTGATAGATTACTTGTAAATCCCCAATTGCTCTCTCAACATCTGAGGCATTGCCTTTTACAGCCACAATATGCTCTCGCCATTCATCAGTGGTCTTTTTGAGCAAAAGTTCGCCCTCATGTAGAATGAAAATTTCCTCAAATAGCTCGCTTGCCTCATCGATTAAATGTGTAGATAGAATAAATAATCGCGGATTTTCTGTTTGCTGCTCAATTAACAAATCATAAAACATATTACGCGCTGCTACATCTAAACCGATATAAGGTTCATCAAATATAGTTATAGCTGTACAACTCGCAAAGCCTGTAATAATTCCAAGTGCAGAGACCATCCCTTTTGAAAGATTACGCACTTTATCTTTTGGATTCAGGGCAAATACTTGTAGCAGTTCTTGAGCTAGCTCTTCATCCCATTTTGGATAAAAGAAGTGATTGGCCTTTAATGTTTGGGCAATGGTCATTTCTTCTTGAAAGTTGCCACTTTCAGCGACAAAGCAAATATCACGTAATGTGGAAGGGGCATTGAAGACATTTTCTCCGTTAACTAAAATTTCTCCGCTTGTTGTAGAGATGAGGCCTGATAATAAATTTAAAAAAGTTGTTTTACCAGCTCCATTGTGACCTAAAAGGCCAATAATCTTTGGTCCCTCCATGGTGAAAGAAATATTTTTCAAAGCTGCTTTATGTTTATAGGATTTCGTGACATTGCTCACATTAATTTTCATTCATGATCCCCCTAGTATCAATTTTTGTAACTCTTCATCTGAAATGCCTAGACGTCTTGCTTCCTTTTTCAATGGTTCAATATGTTGCTGGAAAAAGCTTTCTTTACGCTCAGTAATTAAAATATTTTTGGCGTCTGCATGTACAAACATACCGACACCTCTCTTTTTATAAATGACGCCCTTATCCACTAATTCATTCACGCCTTTCCCAGCAGTTGCAGGATTAATCTGGTATTCTTTTGCAAACTCATTTGTAGATGGAATGCGATCTTCAGGCTGTAGCTGTCCATCTAGAATGGCATCTTCTATTCTTTCACGTATTTGTTGGAAAATGGGCTTTTCGTTATTTAAAGAATGAATCACAATCCACCTCACTTGTTAGTTGGTTAATTACTTGTGTAACTAACCATATAACTTATGGCATCCATTGTCAATGATTTGGTAAAAAAATGTACAAAAATTTTTACATGAAAAAAACCTTCAAATTCTTGAGAGGGCTCTAAGTAAACTAAATATATGAACATGTTATTCATGAAAAAAATTCCTTCACTTTCTATATTTGAAAATAGCTTGCATCACAAAATATTATCAAAAAATCCTAGTAACTTGGCAAGAGTTCCATTTTTGCATATGTGTCACATAACCACTATGCATATACTGTGGCAAGAGGGGGGGAGGTGAGCTTTTATGAGAATTAATTGGAAGGTTCGTCTTCAACATATTCCATTTCTACTAGGGCTATTTTCATTGTTGCTCTTACTCGCACAACAAGTGGCTGCAATTTTTGGCTATGATTTTACAGGTGTGATGAGTGAGCAAATATCATCTATTTTAAATACAGTCTTATCCATTTTTGTGTTAATGGGGGTCATTGTCGATCCAACCACACGTGGCACTAGTGATAGTGAACGTGCCTTAATGTATCGGAGACCGAGATAAAATGAACAAAAAGTGTAATTTTACAATAAGGATAAATATGTTATAATGTTAGAAAATTGATAAAGTGGGGAGGATGATTGAATGTCCCTTGAATTGGAGCGCAGAATTGCGAAGCTCGAGGAGGAAATGGCAGATTTACGTCAGGAGTTGTCAATATTAAAAGGTTCGCAAAGCACTGAAAAAAATAATACTCTTGATGCCAGACAGTCGATGATCAAGCAATCAGAACCAATTAAACCAAAACCAGTACTGGAGTCGAAGCCTATCCCGACTAAAGTAGCGGAAAAAGAAGTGCAACCACAGCCATCGATGGAGGAACGTGTTATGTGGGCACTTCCAAAAGTATTCATGGTTATTTTAGTAATGGGCGTACTTTGGGGTCTAAAACTTGTCAGTGACTATGGCTATTTATCGGATGGCGTGAAAATCATCCTTGCCTATGTACTATCGTTGGGATTGGCGGTTATTGCCTATGTACTAGAGCGTAGGAAAGTAGGCTCATCGGCTATAACGATTTCTTTATATGGTGGGGCATTTATTGTCGGTATTTTAACAACCGCAGCAAGTGCCATATTATATGAAATCATTGGTCTTATTCCAGCACTAGGCATTACGCTTCTTTATATTGGCTATGGTATTGCTATTAGCTATTTGAAGAAAAATGAAGCACTAACTGTTTTTGTTGCCTTTACATCATTATTACTACCTTACTTACTAGAATATATGGATTTTAGTGCTGTCATTATTTTATTATTTGTGGTCGTATTGTTTGCTGCATTGCAATTAGTTATTTACCAGCACAAGCAAAAACTAGCCCTTTATATCGCCACATTCTTTTCAGTGCTAGCAGTGAGTGTTGTAGCATTTATGAATAGTGATCAACAAGTAGTTTTTGCACTTGGCTTACTTGTAATTCTAGCAATCTTTTATGCAATATGGTGTTTACTGTATAACGCACAATCCAAATGGAAGCCACTTCACATTGGACTCCAATTTTCTTTAGGCTCATTTAGTTTATTACTGCTGAATTTAATCATTCGTTCTCTTGAAAATGGAGAAATGCTACTCCTCATTTTAATGGCTTTATTTGGCGCTGTAGCGTTTTATAGCTATCGTCAAAAATGGCAGGAGGTACTGGATAGTGCTGTGACACTTGTGTTTATCACCTTCTGTAATATGATACTTCTATTGAATATTCCGAATAAAGTGGATGATTTATTGTATCCTTTGATTGCATTTGCAGGCGTGATGATGAGCTTACGAATACGTGCAAGTATGATGAAGGTCGTTACTTCACTTTCCCTTGTGATGACATTTACACTAAACTTTGTTTTCCATGAACCAAGTCCATTTTTCAGCATCGATCATTTAAGCTTATTTATGCCAATCATCTATTTCATCATTATTTATTTATATGCAAGACGTCCAAAAGAGACACTCTCACCTTTTGAAAAGGTCATGAAGGATTTGTATGTAATCGATATTTTAGCAGTGGTCACAGCTGGCTATTTCTTAGCCTATATTAGCAAGCTAGATGCCGTATACTTTACAGCCGCAAATGGCATTCCATATATGGTGTGTATCGTACTAGCTGTCTTATTTACTGGTTCTTTATTTGTAGAGGAAACTTACAAAGGACGTGCATTAACGCCAGTACTTGGTGCATTTTTCCTACTAGTCTCCTTGATGATCAGCACTAGAGTGTCAATGTTGGAAAGCTTAAACACTATCACTAGATTAATTTATTTAGCAGTGATTGTAGCGATTGTCGCTGATGTGCTTGTAAAAGGAATTATTTATCGATTGTACGAGGACCGTCTGGGGAAATATGTGGACGCCATTGTAAGTACGGGGATTGTGCTCACGATGATTTCAATATGGGGGCTGATCCATCAGTTTACGTTTAACAACGCCCTTGATTGGAAGCTAAGTATCGCCCTTACAACTATTACATTATTCTTAACTGCTAGTGTATCACTATGGATTAGTTCCACACATCATTTAAAAACATTGCGCACAACAGGCTTTATTATTTTAGTTATCGCATTTATTAAGCTAATTTTCTTTGACTTATCTGCCCTTGATTTACTGATTAGAGCTGTTCTATTTATTACCATTGGTGGTATTGGAATGCTATTGTCGGGTAGGTTGTTGAGGAAAAATGAGTGAAGTTAGTGTGTATAGGTATCAGTAAATTGTAACAATAAAAATGTCAAAGCGTAGTTTAAACAGCGCTTTGACATTTTTGCTATAAGTTCCTCATCTCAGAACAATTAACGATTATCATATAAGCAATCACTAACAAAAAAAGTTTTGCTTATGAAATTAAGTAAGACGAAAAACAGCCATAAAAAAAATTCTCATGGCTGTTTTGTCGCATTAATTTTCAATCATACTTGTTTCCTCAGTCCAGAAAAGATTATCTTTTACATTTGGAGTAGGGTAATCTGATGTTTCTGTTTCAGGTACAACACCTGGAGGTAGAGGGGTAGCAGGTCCTCCATAAGTGATACTAGTACCTCCGCTTGAGGATATATTATTTGCAACTACAATACCTGTAATATGTCCCCCTCCTTTCAAATTAATAGTGGCATTCGGTGCAATTATATATTGCCCATTAGTTTGCATGCCTCCGCTAATTTCTATGCTTCTACCTCCTGAAATAATATTTCCGTAGATAGCAGCTCCTGATGTTAAAACCATGTTTGAGCTTTTATTTATAATAGATCCAGCGATTTTTGAGTTAGCATTAAGATTTATTGTAGATGATCCTTGATGATAAATATTTAATTGAGATGGATTCCCGTTTTGGTTGAAGGGGCCAATGAAATTAGTTATATTTTTTGCATATATATTTAGCTTCCCGTTCCCTTTAATAAAAATTTTCCCGTTTTTAATATTTAAATTATCTATATAAATATCAACCTCTTTATCTCCTACATCAATTGTGAAATCATTACCTGTATCCACAGTGAAATTTCTAAACTTAATACTTGAAGATCCTGTAGAAAGGTTTAACGTATATTTTGGATCTCTCCATGTATGGGGAGCATTATAATTTCCTTGATTGTCAATAACATCATACGGATTCCATTGATCTCCTATTGTTTGTTTAGATGCATAAGATATATTGTTTGCAGCTAAAAACTTATCATCTGGAAAAAATGTTGGGGGTAGATAACTTTTCGGATCGATATTCAACTTCGGAACGGTAGTATACGAAAGCCAGTGATCCGCAATTATATTATTTGGATTTTCTAAGCTTATATCTCCATTAACTTTTGCTCCACCTTTAAGTGTAAAAGTACCATTTTGCAAACTTACATTTCCTGTAACAGAACCACCCTCTGTAATGGAGATATTTCCTGAAACAATTGAAGCATAGCCATCAGGGAAGCTACCAGGTGGTTGTTCATTATTATTTTCACCAGTGCCATCACCACTCTCACCGTCCTCCGAAAACGGAAGACGAGGTTCAATTTCGATTTCTTGTGTTACTTCTCGTTCTTTAGAGCCTTCAATGCTGCCCTTTGATACAATATTAATTCGATAAAGCAATGGTGTCCCATCTGCTGGTAATTCAGTATCTAATGTAATAGATGCCACTTTTCCTGTCGAAATGGCATGTGATTCTAGTATAGAAGGGGCATTTTTAAACGCTTTAAATTCACTATTTAAAATTCTTCTGTATTCCGCCTCCGCCTCCGCCTTTTTTAAACGAGGAAGCTGAGGTCGAGTGCTTTTTCTTCTTGTATTTTCACTATCAATCCATTTCGTAATTTGCTGATAGGACCTACTTTGAATTTCTGATAATTCTTTTTTTACTTCTAATTTCGCTAAACTCATCCCCGCCTCAGCAATATAAAAGACAGCCTGATCTTTTCTCTCGTAGTCTACTTGTTTTAGACTGTTAGAAGAGACACTGAGTAAAGAAATACCAAGGATTGAAATAATCACAACTAAAAATAATGCAAAGGCAAGTGCTGAACCTCGTTGATTTTTAATTTGTTTACTCATTATTTTCCTCTCCTTTGAGTAATATCTGTTGCTGCTGTTTGACCATCTTCACTTATAATTTCAATAGCGCCTCCACTGATCGTAAATGATGATATTTTATATGCAATGACTTCATCCTTGCCATTTGAATTTCGAATAATTTGATTATTTTCTAATCTATAAGTTGATACAACTTCCTCACCTAACAATAATGTGTGTAATTCTTTCGGAGGGTCTGTTGTATCATCAGATTCTGTTATAAGGTTATCACTTTTTCGAAAATCCTTCGTAATTACTTTTAAGGCAAAAGATAAATCCTTAATATCACGATTATGTGTACTTTGCTCGAGTTGTTGCTTTGTAGCAGATGTTACAATACTAATACTCAGCATGGATACGACGGCAAGAATAACAACGACTGTGAGCACTTCAAATAATGTAAGACCTTTGCTATTTAAGAGCCATTTCATCTTATTTTGCCCCCCCAAGTATATACACATTTTCCATTGTAGCTTTACTATTTGTACTATTTTCAATAACTTCTAGATGTACATAAACCGCATTTTTATAAGCGGTATCTGCAGGAAATGTTTCTAATATTAAATAGTAGGTAAAACGATCTTCTTCGTGTGGTAGATATTTATACATTTGGTTAGTGGGTAGAGAAGATGAGGACGTTTTAGCATTCACTTCATCTAATTCATAGCCACCTGCTAAATCTTCATAAGTAACAGCTCCACCAGATGCATTATAAATCTCCTCCATCTTTACTTGAGCGGCATAAGTAGCATCCATAATATCATTTGACTTGTGCGTTGTCTTATTTGATTGAACGAGCAAGCCAAAAAATGAAATTAACACAATGCCTATTATTAAAAGGGCGGCAACAACTTCAATCAAAGTCATGCCTTGATTATTTTTAAGATATTTTATCAAAATCAATTCCCTCCCTATATTACTATTGATCTATCAATAGTTTGGTCTATGTTGAGTAACCGAAAATATATTGTATGTCGATATTTAGCTCTATTTTGTTTTATTGATTTATTTTACAGTGTCTTTGTCCACTCCTATGATCATGTGGACCTCACGGAGCAACGCTTTATCAATAGATTGACCACTAACAAAGCTTTCATCATTTGGTGTTCATAATCATAAATTTCATATAGAGTGTGTAAAACCTCCTAAATATCATAATTATTTTTAATGCTAAAGATATAGTTAGCTTCAATTTATTATAAAATAAAAATTTCTTAATATGTATGTAAGTTCAAAAAGATAAGGAATTAAAATAGTTAATTAAGGCTATTATAACAAATTCTAAATATGTATCGAAAGAAATTTAAGGTTATGCATAGTTCTTTGCGACTAATTGTTGAATTATTTTTGAATTTTCATGTGAAATATCTAGTCAAAATCGGAACAAAGTTGCATTTTAGTAGTGCCAGAATACCATAGTTGTAGTATCATTTGTATATAAATAGAAAAACCACTAAGTTAAATAAAGGATGATGTGGATGAAAACATACATAAAAATAATTAGCTTGTTTTTGGTAATTGTTCTAATTGTGGGATTTTTTGTTCCATCATTTGTGCTAAATGACACAGTTTTTGCTAAAGAAGGTCCTAAATCTTCAACCATTGGGGGTATTGAGATCCATGATGTGAAAACAGTAGATTTAGCAACTACGCTACAAAATGCAATTTCAGAATGGCAAGGTGCCGAAATGGAAATTGTTAGTGATGGTATAGCCAAAACCATTGACTCGAAACAATTTGTTTTTGATCCATCAGCAGCTATTGCTCAGTACGAAATGCTGACAAAAAAGCCTTGGTATGCTTTTTGGCAAAAAGAAAAAGTAGTTCATATTCCCATTCCTGTTACCGTCAATGAAGCGATTACGCAGCAAATAGATGAAGCAGATGTTTGGGATACAGATAAAACACTCCAGAAACTAATCTTACAAGCCAGCTATTTGAAGGAGCATAAGGTCGAAGCCGTTATCAATGAAGGTTCCATGCAAACCGGGGAAAGGATTGCCTTTCAGATTGCCGAGCTACCAGCAAATAGTCAAGGAGTAGCAAAAATCATTCAGTTATTAAATGATGTAAATCTAGTTCCAAATCAATCCATCTCGTTGCTTACACTTTTAGGTGAACAGGCTGGGGTTGTCAATGATGCAGGTTTAGATTTTGTGGCATCAATGCTATATAGTGTAATTCTTCAAACGGATTACGAAATTTTAGAAAGACACTCTCAGGAAATAAATCCAAGCTATTTGCAACAGGGAATTGAGGCAGATATCAATGCAGCATTAGCAAAAGACTTACAATTTATTAATCGGTCTGAGCAGCTCGGTAAACTGAAAGCATCTATAGAGGGTAATCAATTAAAGATAGAAGTTTTTGCAGCCGCGAAAGACAAGGACATCACAGTACGTGTTAGTAAGGATAAAATTGTAAAGCCACGCATTATTTATCGCTATTCGAAGGAGTTAAAGGCTGGACAAGAAAGAGTGGAGCAAGAGGGGAAAGAGGGTTCAAGAGTGGAAGTATATCGTTCCATTGTAGAGAACGGAGCAACAGAAGAACAATTCATTAGTAGAGATTATTATGCACCTCAAAATCGAATTGTTACGCGTTCTTCGCAGGAGCCTGTTATTATCACAACGCCTACTCAGAACGTAGGGGCGGGTGCATCAGATCCTGATTTAGAAGTGGATTTAGATGGTAATGGTTTGCCTGATGTGAAACCTTCAAAATCAGAGGAAACAAAGCAAGAAGATGGACCAGAAATTGTCTATGGCTACTATGATAAGGGTGGTAATTTTGTACAAACAAGTCCATAACGATTGGAGGTATGTTTATGGCAATGAAGCCAGGGCGTAAACGTTTAGGGGATTTACTGGTGGAATCAGGTGTTATCACAGCTGACCAGCTTGAGTACGCATTAACTACTAAGATGAAAAATGAGAAGCTTGGTGATTTCCTTATCAAAGAAAATTTCTTAACAGAGCAGCAGCTTATTGAAGTCTTAGAATTCCAGCTTGGTATCCCTCATATCAGCCTGAATCAGTTTTCAATTAGTCCCGAATTATTACAGCTTATTCCCGCGGAGCTGGCGAAGCGGACAAATATTATGCCGATTCGTAAAGAAAAAAATAAATTGTTTATTGCAATGGAAGACCCGATGGATTATTTCGCCATTGAAGAAGTTCGTATGACGACAGGCTGTCAAATCGAGACAAGTATTGCGGCAAAAGATGATTTATATCGGACGATAACAAAATACTATGATTTACAGGAATCAATGGATGCGGCAATGTTGGATTTGGCTGCCACAAGTACGGAAACACAAGAGGAAATAGAGAATGAGGATTCACCTATTGTTCGTTTAGTGAATCAAATTATTGCGAATGGTGTCGCACAGCGCGCTAGTGATATCCATTTTGATCCGCAAGAAACAGAGCTTCGTGTCCGCTATCGGGTAGATGGTGTGCTACGTACTGAGCGATCCTTGCCAAAGCACATGCAAAACGTCGTATTGGCGCGTATTAAAATTATGGGGAATTTAAATATTACAGAAAATCGTATTCCGCAGGATGGACGTATTAAAACCAATGTTAATTTTAGACCTGTCGATATCCGTTTAGCTACCCTACCAACAGTTTATGGTGAAAAGGTAGTTATGCGTATTTTAGATTTAACTAATTCAGCCAATGATATTGATAAATTAGGCTTTAGTGCAAGTAATGAAGCACTTTTCAGGAAAATGATAGCCCATCCAAACGGTATGATGCTGATTACTGGACCAACAGGCTCAGGTAAGTCCTCTACGTTATATGCGGCCCTTTCTCATTTAAATGAAGAAGGCGTCAACATAATTACGGTTGAGGACCCAGTGGAATATCAGTTAGATGGTATCAATCAGATTCAAGTAAAAGAGGAAGTCGGCTTAACATTTGCGGTAGGGTTACGCTCAATTTTACGACAGGACCCCGACATTGTAATGGTAGGGGAAATTCGTGATCTTGAAACAGCTCAAATTGCTATCCGTGCTTCACTAACAGGCCATTTAGTATTAAGTACACTGCATACTAACAGTGCCATCGAATCTATCTCACGGCTCCATGACATGGGGATCGAGCCATTTTTATTATCCTCTTCCCTTGTAGGAATCATGGCGCAACGTCTTGTACGAAAAGTTTGTCGTGATTGTGCTGAACCATATATATTCACTTCTCGTGAACTAGAAATACTTGAGGAGAATGGGGTGGAAGGCAAAACACATGGTAAAAAAGGGCGTGGATGTCCTGCCTGCAATCAAACAGGCTACAGAGGACGTATGGCGATTCATGAAATCCTCCCTGTTGATCGCCAAATAAAGGATATGATTTTAAATCGTGTTGGTGATCGCGTCCTCCGTGATTATATGAAAGAAAAAGGCTACCATACCCTATTAGTGGATGGATTACAAAAGGTTGTAGCAGGCCAAACAACCACTTCAGAAATATTACGTGTTGCAAGTGCAGACTAGGGGTGAAAAAAATGACAGCATATTCAATCGTTGAATTATTAACACGTGCATTTGAAGAAAAAGCATCTGATCTACATTTAACAAAAGGTATTCCACCAGTATATCGTATCCATGGGCAACTAGAGCATTATGGCACAATCCCACTTGAAACAGAGGATTTGAAGGCAATGGTAAAGGTCATTCTTCCTGTCCATAAACAACAGGAATTTGAGGATAAGGGAGAAACGGACTTTAACTTTTCATTGCCTGGGAAATGTCGATTCCGTGTCAATGCATACCATCAGCGAAATGAAGTGACGATTGCAGCTCGTTTAATTGAGGCTAAAATTCCTTCTATTGAAGCACTCAATATGCCACAGGTGTTATATAAGCTTGCGGAAAAACCACAAGGCTTAATTTTAGTAACTGGCCCAACAGGCTCAGGGAAATCAACTACCTTGGCAGCAATGATAGATCACATCAATGAAACAAGATCTAAACATATTATTACGTTAGAGGATCCAATTGAATATTTGCATACACATAAGAAGTCTGTCATCAATCAACGTGAGATTGGTGTCGATACAATGAGCTTTGCCAATGGTTTACGTGCATCATTACGTCAAGACCCAGATATTATTTTAGTTGGGGAGATGCGAGATTATGAAACCATTTCAACGGCTATTACGGCTGCTGAAACAGGGCATTTAGTTATGGCTACACTGCATACAAGTAGTGCACCAACGACGATCGACCGTATTATCGATGTATTTCCACCGCATCAGCAGAGTCAAATTCGTGTGCAGCTTGCGAATGTACTACAAGGTATTGTTTCTCAGCGTTTATTTGTACGTAAGGATGTAAAAGGGCGTATTGCTGCGACAGAAATTTTAGTACAGGCACCTGCTATTTCTAATTTAATTCGTAACGAAAAAATTCACCAAATTCCAAGTGTGATGCAGACAAGTAAAGCATTGGGTATGCACACATTGGAGTATTCCATGCAACACCTAATTACCACAGGTAAGATTTCACTAGAGGATGCAAGACCATATATGAACGCTGGTGATTATAGTTGACGATATTTCGTTATAGTGGCCGGACCAAAACAGGAGCACCTAAAAAGGGCATTATCGAGGCACCGAATAAAAAGGTAGCCATGGAAAAGCTTCGAGCACAAGGAATTAATGCACGAGAACTTCAGGAGTCAAATAGCATTTTACATAAAGATATTGCTTTTGGAACAAAAGTAAAGCACCAGGAATTTGTTATTTATTGTCGACAATATGCGACATTAATTCGTGCTGGCGTTCCTGTCGTTGAAGCGACCCATATTTTGGGTGAGCAAACACGGAGTAAACCACTAAAGCGAGCATTGATGCAGGTTGAAGAGGATATTCGGAATGGTATGGCATTTTCAGATGCAGCAGGCAAACACCCAAAAGTGTTCCCATTGCTATTTGTCAATATGATGCGTGCTGGTGAGGCTACAGGGAACGTCGACGATACATTAGATCGTCTTGCAAGCACACTAGAGAAGCAATACAACATTAAGAAAAAAATTCAATCTGCCATGACCTATCCAGCGATTTTATCGCTTTTAACACTAGTGGTTGGTATGTTTTTAATGGTGTTTATTGTGCCAACCTTTATGGATGCATTTAAAGAAATGAATTTGGAAATGCCGTTAATAACGGTCATTGTAGTGGGTATTAGTGATTGGCTCATTCAGTTTTGGTACCTTGTGATTTTAGGGCTATTGGTATTAGTAGTGGGCCTTCACTATTTCTATAAAAATAATAAAGAGTTTCATTATGCCGTCAATGTATTTTTACTGCGTATGCCAATCTTTGGACAGCTTTTGCAAAAGGATATTATCGCGAGAATGACAAGAACCTTGTCAACACTCTTTAGCAGCTCCGTACCAATCTTACAAGCCTTAACAATAGTCGAAAAGGTTGGTGGTAATCCGGTAATGGGGAAAGTAGTACTGGAAGCACGCGATAATTTAGAAAAGGGTGGCACATTATCAGAGCCACTTGAAAAAAGCTGGCTATTTCCACCGCTTGTAACACAAATGACATCAATTGGCGAGAAAACAGGGTCCTTGGATTACATGCTCGAAAAGATTGCTGATTTTTATGAAGAGGAAGTAAACCGTGCCGTCGATACCATGAAGTCACTCATTGAGCCTTTAATGATTGTGGTACTGGCTCTAGTTGTAGGAGTCATCGTTGCGGCTATATTCTTACCAATGTTCCAACTATATGAAAATATGTAATGTTTACAATATTATATGGATGCCCTTTTGTTCTGCTTAATGGAAAATATCTACTTAGATTTGCTAACAAAAGGAAGCGGCAAGTAGGTATCTTCATGGTTAAGTATTAAAGGAGAGACTGGACATGGAAATTAGGGTAAAGAACGAAAAGGGCTTGACATTAGTCGAGTTATTGGCAGTCATTGTTATTCTAGCTATCGTTGCTGCCATTGCAATTCCAGCTATAAATAATGTCATTGATAATTCACGTTATAAGGCATTAAAAGCAGATGCCATTAATGTTATTCATGCTGCGCAGTTTTATTTTATGGAGCATAAAACCGCTGATCAATGGCAAATCGTCGAAGTGGAAAAATTAGTATCCGACGGTTATTTAGACAGTGCTGGCAAAATATTAGAGGCAGATAAAGAGGGTCAGAGTGCCAATGTCCAATTTATCGAGGGCACCTATTACTTCAATGCGCATGCGATTTATTACAGCAATGGAAAATATATTAATTTTGATAATGCCACCTTACAGCATATTGCAGATGATATTCGTAAGGGCAGCAAGGGAACTGGTGGCAAATGTATAGGGCGAGATTGTGCAGCTTCGCCATAATGTTCAGAAGCGCGTGTACACACACTTCATATAAAACTATTAAGGAGGATTTCATTATGTTAAAAAAATGGAAAAATAAAAAACTATTGAAAAATGAGAAAGGTTTAACATTAGTTGAACTATTAGCTGTAATTGTTATCCTAGCAATTATTGCAGCAATCGCTGTACCTGCAATTGGTAATATTATTAATAAGTCGAAGGACCGTGCAATTTTAGCGGAGGCATCAAATATTCTAGCGGGGGCTAAAATTGCTTATATTGACGGATCTTGTAAAGCTGAAGAAAATGTATGTAGTGATACTGAACTAAAACCTTTCGTAGATGGAATTGAGTTAGATAGTGGTACAAAGGTTACTTATAAAGATGAAGTATGGTCTATTAATTACCCTAAATTTAGTAATATGAAGACTGATCTTAAATTAAAAAGTACTGAAGTAACTGAAGCACAACTAAATGAAGCATTAACAAGCGCAGGAGAAAAACCTGCGACTACTCCAGAAACTCCAAAGCAATAATAGTCCTCCCAACCCACTCAGAAGCGCAAGAAAATTTGCGTTTCTGGCTGGGAAATGGATGACTAATTGAAAAAATCATTTATACTGAGTAGGATAAGGAGGTCTTTTCACATGTTTAAGAGAAGAAGAAAGTCGCATGTTTCGATTGAACTGAAGGATTATGTGCTACGTGCGATTGTGGCGAAAGGACCAGAGCCTAATCAGTGGCAGGGCTATGAATTCCCTTTAGAAGCTGGAATCGTTGAAAATGGGACTATTATCGACGAGGTAGCTCTTTTTGAGGTGATTAAAGAGCAAGTAATGAAATGGACAGGGAAAAAACAGGCTGTTCGTATGTTTGTCCCTGATACGACGGTTCTATTAAAAAACTTTGAGCACCCTAAAGATGTAAAGCCTCAGGAATTAAGAGGATATGCTGAAATGGAATTGGGACATTCTATTCATTTACCATTTCAAGACCCTTTAATTGATGTGTATGATGCAGATGCCGAGGATGGCAAGGCTATCTTATTTGCTGCGCCTTCTGAAGAGATTACGAAACTAGTAGGGATGCTGTTAGATGTTTCATTAGAACCCGAAGCTGCCGATATTCGTGCGCTTTGTAATATACGCTTATTAGAGCACATGTCCTTATTAATGCCTAATAAAACCTATTTAATTGCAGAATGGTCGATTAATGAACTCTCTATCAGTATTTTTTCCAATGGCCAAGTGGAGTTTTTGCGCTATCAAACCATTGAAGTAGATATGACGCAATGGCTGGGAAAGAAAGAGAATGAGTTTAGCTATCAATTTATTTATAATGGCGAATCAGAGAATTATCAAATGGTCGTAATGGATCAGGTTTTAGAGATTGATCGGATGATGAATTTCTTTAAGTTTTCTTTACATAAAGGTGAAAAAACAGTGGATGAAATTATCATGCTTGGCGATAACCCACTATTGAAATCAATTGGGAACTTACTCGCTTCTAATTTAGAACCACCACTAAGGGTTGTCGATGGGAAAAAAATTGAGAAATCGTTTCCTCGCTTTAAGCGAGAATTTTCAACGTTGCTTGGCTTAGCTTTGAAGGAGGTTCGTTAATGGTTCCAGATATAAACCTCTTACCACAACTTGAAAAAAGAACAACCTCTCCCAAGCTTTTTTATAGCTTGGTGATTGTCATTGTGGGACTTATTGTAGCTTATTTACTTTTTTTATTTTTTACATCCAAAAGTGAATTGTCACGATTGACTGCAGAGGAACAGGCATTAACAACACAGCTTGATCAATTGCAGCAAGAGCTAGACGCACGACAAAATGTAGATCAGGGTTCGTTGGAAGAGTCAGTAACTTTTATTCAAAGCGTTTCTTATCCTGTAACACCGTTAATTGATGAAACAAAAACTTTATTACCAACTCATTCCTATTTACGTAGCTATGTTTTCGGAGAGAACTCGGTGAATATTGAAGTGGATTTTGAAACGATGACAGATATATCGAAATATGTGGAGCGACTTTTAATGAGTAGCTATTTTACAGATGCTCAAATTAACACTGTCTCAAACTTTGAAATAGAGCTAGGTGAACAAAGGGTGTTAACACCCCAACAAAAATTTAAAGAAGTACCGCGATATTCAGTGTCCATTACAGCGACAATCGATTTTATGTATTTAGCTGGAGGACGACGCTCATGAATAAATTAACGAGTAGTAAAAATTCATCTATGATCTTGTTACTGGCGCTGATAGCTGCTATTTTATTTGCGCTGTATTATTATTTGCTTTCACCAAAATTGGATGAAGTGAATGAGAAAGAGAGTAATGTATTGCAGGTGCAGCAAGAATTAGCTAGTGTCAAAGAACAACTAGCACAATTAGACAAAGAGCAGGGACAGCCTACTATCAATATATTAGCCTTAAGACAAAAGCTACCTGCAACAAGAGCCGTTGAAAAGATTATTCTTGATTTAGCTGAGATTGAAGAGGTGACAGGAACTCGTATACTGTCTTTAACTGTTCAAGGTGAGGACGGCACTGTGACACCTTCAGATGTATCGAATGATCTTAATATGTTGGAGCAGGCTGAAGCAGAGGTCAATGGTGATCAGGAGAACAAGGAGACTACTACACCAATTGCATCTCTTTCGAAGGACTCTTTACCAACTAATTTAAAGCTTGTTACTTTTATATTAGAGGTGGGTGCGCTTGATTTTAATTCTCTTGAAAGCTTTTTACAGGAGGTTGAACAATTAGAGCGTGTCATGAAAACCGATAAGATTGAATTTAAATTGCCTGGAGAGCAGGCACAGCTTGAGAAAGATGCAGACCTTACGTTAAAGGCAACAGTGCAAGTGACAACGTTCTATTACGAAGAACAACAATAACTTTATTGATAGGCGCACCATACTGCATTTGTATGGGCGCCTATTGGTTTAGGAGGACATAAAATTGGAAATGGCTTATACGATCTTTATTTTTTTATTTGGACTTGTCTTTGGCTCTTTTTATAATGTAGTTGGCTTACGTGTACCACAGAAGGAGTCGATTGTACATCCTCCTTCACATTGTCCAAAATGTCAGAGACGACTGACGGCGCTTGATTTAGTACCAGTTTTGTCTTATGTATTTTTAGGAGGAAAATGTCGTGGTTGTGGCAATAAAATTTCTTGGGTTTACCCAGTCATAGAATTAATGACAGGTGTATTATTTGCCTTTGCTTATGGGCAGTTAGGCTGGGGCATAGAATTGATAGTAGCACTCTTTTTTATCTCCTTATTAGTTATTATCGTTGTATCAGATTTAGCCTATATGCTAATTCCAGATAAGGTGTTAGTATTCTTTTTACCTTTGCTAGCTATTGGACGAGTGCTGTCACCATTAACACCGTGGTGGGACTCTCTTGTGGGTGCTGTGGTTGGTTTTGGCATATTATATATCATTGCTGTGCTATCAAACGGTGGCATGGGTGGAGGCGATATTAAATTATTCTTTTTAATTGGTCTCGTTCTGGGTACGATTGATACACTGTTAACGCTATTTTTAGCTGCAGTTATTGGTATGATTGTCGGGATTACCATGTTATCGAAAAACAAACAGGGGAGAAAAACACCCATTCCGTTTGGGCCATCTATTGCATTGGCCGCAGTTATTGTTTATTTCTATGGCGATGTATTAATTAATTGGTATCTAGGCTTTTGGTAATTGTGCAATTTTCAAGAATTTGGAGGGAAGCAAGTGAAACCGATTATTGGTATTACAGCCTTTGTTGAGGATGATTTATCCTCTCGATTAAATGCTGCTTACAGTAAAAGCATCATTGAAGCAGGTGGAATTCCACTGATTATTCCAATTGGAGTAGAAGAAGAGGCAGCCCAGATTTTAGCCCTTACAGACGGTTTATTATTATCTGGTGGTCATGATGTGCACCCATTTCTATTCGGGGCTGAGCCTTCATTAAAGCTTGGAAAAATTCATCCAGCGCGAGATACGATTGAGTTAGCATTGATTGAAGCCGCATTCCAACGTAAGATGCCTATTTTCGGGATCTGTCGAGGAATTCAAATACTAAATGTTGCATTAGGTGGTACCTTATATCAGGATATTGATAGTGATCACTTTAGTACCAAGTTACTCCAACATATGCAGCAATCAGGTCGAGCTGTAGCTACCCATTCTGTACAGGTTATTGCTGACAATCTATTAGCGACTATCGTTGAACAAGAGAAAATAGCAGTGAATTCATTTCATCATCAAGCGGTGAATGTTTTAGCAGAAAAATTAAAAGTAGCGGCAAAATCTAACGACGGTATTATCGAAGCGGTAGTTCATGAGGAGATGCCATTTTGCTTAGCTGTTCAGTGGCATCCTGAGGAACTAGCCATAGTAGGAGATGAGAGTGCTCAAAAGCTATTTTCAGCCTTTATTGAAGCGAGCTTAAAATTTAAGAAGGAAGCTTAGAAGAGGCATTGTACAAAGAATCCAATCGTATGTGGATTCTTTTTTTGCGTAAAAAAGAGGATACATGCTCTTAGAAGGAACATAATCCTCAAAATCTGCTTTAATCGTTAATGTACACGTCTGTAAAGACCTACAACCTGTCCTAAAATAGAAACTTGATCGACTATAATTGGTTCCATAGAAGAATTTTCAGGCTGTAAACGGAAATGGTTTTTCTCTTTAAAGAAACGTTTTACAGTTGCTTCATCCTCAGCTGTCATAGCTACAACAATATCCCCATTATTAGCTGTTGCCTTTTGTTTTACAATGACTAAATCTCCATCTAAAATCCCAGCTTCAATCATTGATTCCCCCATGATTTCTAGCATGAACAATTGATCTTCACTTGTGCCATACGTATCGGGTAATGGGAAGTATTCTTCAATATTTTCAATTGCTGTAATTGGAGAACCAGCTGTAACCTTCCCGACAAGTGGGACATGGATCACCTGTTGTTTTTGAATGGATTCTTCAGGCTCTAAAATTTCAATTGCGCGTGGCTTTGTTGGATCTCGACGAATAAAGCCTTTTTGTTCTAATCGAGCTAAATGTCCATGAACAGTTGAACTGGAAGCAAGTCCAACTGCTTCACCAATTTCACGTACTGATGGTGGATATCCTTTAGCTCGTACCTCTTCCTTAATGAAAGCTAAAATGTCCTCTTGTCTTTTCGAAACTTTTTTCATGAGTGCTCACCTCTTTTTTCTAAAATCATTCTTCTTATTTGATAGTATAACAGAATGCGAACATGTATGCAAACATAGGTTCGAAAAGTGTTTGACAAAAACGTTTGTTCGCTTTATTATGGGAACATACATTCCGAACAAACATTCTTAAAAAGGGGTAATGATTATGACATGGTTTAAGAAAAACACACATATCTCAATTTTAATAGGAGCTTGTTTATTATTTGCAGCATACCTTTACATTACTGATCCAGGAAAAGTTAGTTACGCAGAAATTCAAATCGAACATGGGGATAGCTTGTGGTCGTTAGCCGAGCAATATCGTGGTAAAATGAGTACTGATGATTGGATAAAGCTTGTAAAAACTGAAAATGAACTAGCAGATATTAAAATTGTAGCGGGAAAATCTCTAGTTATTCCTGTAGTGAGTGATCAAGCCAGTCCCATCAATACTATCGAAATTGCGAGAAATGAACAATGATAAATAATCAACTATCGGCTATTGTCTATTGTCGCGTAAGTACTGAAAAAGAAACACAAAGCTCCTCATTAGAGCGCCAGCAGGAAGAGTTGCTGCGCTATGCTAAAGAGCAAGGCTATGCGGTGAAGGGCGTGTTTAAAGATCAACATAGTGGCTATGATGTAGAACGTGAAGGCTTGCTAGAAATGCTTGATTTTATAAAAGATAAGAACATTAATGCTCTTTTTGTCCAAGATGAAACTCGTTTAGGACGAGGCAATGCAAGGATGGCTGTATTACATTTATTACAAAAGTCAGCAACTGATGTTTTTTCTATGCGTGATGCAGGCCCAGTCCAATTAAATGAAATGGATACGATGCTGCTTGAAATTTTAGCGATTGTAGAGGAATATCAGCGTAGAATCCATAATGCTAAAATTCGACGAGGTATGCGACGTGCTGTAGAAAACGGTTATCGTCCAGAAAATAATTTATCGAATCGAGGTAATCCGCAGGGGCAGGAGCGAAAAGATCTACCTGTAGAGGAAATTGTGAAGCTACGCAAACGTGGATTTACCTTTGAAGAAATTTCTATAACGCTTAGAGGGTTAGGCTTTGAGGTAAGTAAGGCGACAGTACATCGTCGTTTCCAAGAGCACCAAGAAAGATTAGCAGGAAAATAATATTCCTGCTAATTTTTTTTGTAAAAACTACTGAAGGGAAGAAAAGCTTTCGATGATAACATGATTTGGCAGTTGGAAAGGGTGCTCTTTATTTATTCGGTCATAAAACATGATGCCATTTAAATGATCGATTTCATGCTGTACAACGATGGCCCCGTAGCCCTGTAACTGTACAATGATTTCATGTCCATGGATGTCGTAAGCTTTGACTTTAATTCTCTCATATCTCGGTACAAAACCAGGGACAGGTCGATTTACAGATAGACAGCCTTCTCCTTCCGGTAGATAAATCATATTAAGGGAATGACTCATTATTTTAGGGTTAATCAGCATCATTTCTTGGTCATCAAAGAGTACAGCAAACATTCGTTTATCTACGCCAATTTGATTAGCAGAGAGTCCACTTCCAGGGCGAAGCTTATATTTTTTTGCTAGCGTTTGATTTTGGCTATTTTTCAGATATTGCAGCATGGCTAGGAGGGTATTTCGGTCTTCATTGGTAACTGGTCTCGACACTTCTTGAGTTTGTTTTCTTAAAATTGCCGAGTGTTCTTTCACAAAATCCTTCATTGTGATCATATAATCTGGGTGAAATTTAGTCATAGATAAACACCTCATCAATACGGCTATTAAGAACCTTAGCAATCTTAAAAGCTAATTCAAGGGTCGGATCATATTTATCATTTTCAATATTATTAATCGTCTGTCTCACAACTCCACATTCTTTTGCAAGAGCAGCTTGTGTTATGCCTAATTTTTTTCTTAAAATTTTGATGATGTTCTTCAGAAAGATCCCTCCATTTTGTCCAAAGTATTAGACATATATCGTAAGATAAGAATTAAAAAATGTCCAACTAATTGGACATTTTTTGGTGTGAAAAACAAAACAGTCAATTGAAGGGGAGAAATTGATTTCCGGTGCAGGCTGCTTGCTTTCCTGTGGCACGCTGACGGAACGGAAATCACCCCACAGCCTTGTTAAAAGTTCTCATTCTACTAATGACATCATCTTTTTTCAACAACATGAAATGCCCGATTAATTGGACATTTGGGTTTTAAATCATCACTTAATACCAATTTTCATCAAAATTTAGCTTTAACGCATGCCCGAAACAAATACCGAAAGGAATAAAACCTCTTCCTCTTGCTGTAATGATATTTCCATCTTGTACCACTAGTTCATCTGAATAGTTATGAAGTTCAAAGCACCCTAACTGCTCCATGCCATCTAAAGGTAGTCCTACTGTATATTTTTTGTTCTTTAAGACCCCTGCTTTTGCTAATAGGTAAGGGGAGCTAGAAATACTTGCAATCATTCCTCCTTTTGCAGATAGATGACGAATGAAATCTAGTAAGCTCTCTTCAAGTTGTAATGTAGAAATATCCATACAGCCTGGTAATAGTAGACTATCAATATTGTCAAGCTCTACCTCATTCACGGATAAATCAGCTATACAATTTAAACCAGATTCTCCTCTGATAGGTTTGGTATTCGATCCAAGTGTGATGATGGGTTTACCGCCTTGCATTAATATGGACAAAGCAACACTCAATTCATATTCACTAAATTGTGGGTATAATAACACCGCAGTTTTCTTCATTTCATACACCTCTTACCTTTAGATTGTTCCATTCTTCCTCTAAAATAGCGTAATAGTATTCATCCCACCAAGTCTCTCCATAAGGAATGCATTTTTTGAAAAATCCTTCTTGGCGCATTCCGATTTTTTCCATGACTCGGTAAGAAGCGATATTTTCTGGCTGGCATGTGGCAATAATTCGATGAAGTTTCATTTTATTAAAGCCGTGATCTAATAGGGCCTGAGCAGCTTCAGAAGCATAGCCATGATTATGATAGGCAGGATTCATAACCCATCCAATTTCATACGTATGGTCGCCAAAGTATTTGTGGAAAACAAGATGACCAATGACTCGCTGTTGTTCACGTAAAACAATGGCGAAATGTTTTGCTTGCTCGTTGCTATTCTCTGTTACGAAATTTTGAACCTGATCTTCATTCAACACACCCTCTGGCATATAGTGCATGACCGTTTTGTCGGACATATAGCTATAAACAGCCTGCCAATCTTGGGCTTCAAATGTTCGAATAAGTAGTCTAGGTGTTGTGATGTTCATGATAGCTCCTCCTATTATCTATCAAATTTTTCCTTTTATTATTATTTATACACCACTAACTTCTGGAAGTCATGTAAATAATGGCTAAGAAGTGTTTTTAAGGGTTGGTATAACTGCATTTTAAGGGAAACCATGCTATACTTTGCATACTGAGGTCATTAAGCTAGGTACTGAAAGGTGTGTAACCATGTTATCAAAGGAAAAAATTAACCGAATTAATGAATTATCTGCTAAAGCAAAAAGCGGACAATTAACAGAGGAAGAAGCAAAGGAGCGAACAGCGCTTCGCAAGGAGTATTTAGATACGTTTAGAGCAACTATGCGAGATACGATTGAAAACGTTAAAGTGGTAGATGCAGAAGGAAATGATGTAACTCCTGAGAAGGTAAAACAAGCACAAAAAAATAAATTTCTAAATTAATGTGACACAATTCAATAAAGTATGGATGAAAACGCAAATAGTATAACAAAAGCATTGTTTTCTAAAGCAATGTTGACTAAACTGTAAAAGAACAATATATAGGACGAGAAAGGATGTCACAATATAATGACTCAACACGCGGATCTTTTAGCTATTAATGCTATCCGAACTTTGTCAATCGATGCTATTGAAAAAGCAAATTCTGGTCACCCAGGTTTACCAATGGGAGCAGCGCCAATGGCTTATACGCTTTGGACAAAACAATTACGCCATAATCCAGCAAATCCAAAATGGTTTAACCGTGATCGTTTTGTACTATCAGCAGGTCATGGTTCAATGCTTTTATACAGCTTACTTCACCTTGGAGGCTATGGTTTACCAATGGAAGAAATTCAAAACTTCCGCCAATGGGATTCATTAACACCAGGACATCCTGAATATGGTCATACAGTAGGGGTAGAGGCAACAACTGGTCCTCTTGGACAAGGAATCGCTATGACTGTTGGTATGGCAATGGCTGAGCGCCATTTAGCCGCTACTTACAATAAACCAGGTCATGACATTGTTGACCACTACACATTTGCGTTATGTGGCGATGGTGACTTAATGGAAGGTGTTGCAGCAGAGGCGATTTCATTAGCTGGTCACTTAAAACTTGAAAAATTAATCGTACTTTACGATTCTAATGATATTTCTTTAGATGGTGACTTAGAAAAGTCATTTTCAGAAAACGTTCAAAAACGCTTTGAATCTTATGGTTGGAATTATTTAAAAGTGGCAGATGGTACAGATGTAGATGCTATTAATGCAGCCATTGAAGAAGCCAAAAAATCTACTGGCAAGCCAACATTAATTGAAGTGAAAACAGTGATTGGTTTTGGTTCTCCAAATAAATCTGGTAAAGCAGATTCTCACGGTGCACCACTTGGTACAGATGAAGTTGTCTTAACGAAGGCAGCCTATGAGTGGGCACATGAACCATTCCAAATTCCTGCAGAAGTTTACGATACATTTAATGCGGCTGCTGAAGTGCAAGGCGCACAACCAGAGGAAGCTTGGAATGCAAAATTTGCTGCATACAAAGAAGAATTCCCAGCGTTAGCAGCTCAATTTGAGAAAGCGATGAATGGTGAATTACCAGAAGACTTTGCTTCTGAGTTACCTGTATATGAAGCTGGTAAATCTGTAGCAACTCGTTCTTCTTCAGGCGATGCAATTAATGCTATTGCGAAGAAAACACCTTCATTCTTTGGTGGTTCAGCTGACCTTGCTGGCTCCAATAAAACAACGATGAAGGGTGCAGGAGATTTCTCAGCAGACGACTATGCTGGACGTAACATCTGGTTTGGTGTTCGTGAATTTGCAATGGGTGCTGCTATGAACGGAATGGCTCTTCACGGTGGTTTAAATGTATTCGGTGGTACATTCTTCGTATTCTCTGATTACGTTCGTCCAGCAATTCGTCTATCTGCATTAATGGGTCTTCCTGTAACATATGTATTCACACATGATTCGATTGCAGTAGGGGAAGATGGTCCAACACATGAACCAATCGAACACCTTGCATCATTACGTGCAATGCCAAACCTATCTGTTATTCGCCCTGCGGATGCAAATGAATCAGCAGTTGCGTGGGAGCTTGCAGTAGCAGCAGAAAAAACACCAACTGTTCTTGTATTATCTCGTCAAAACTTACCTGTTCTTGACGCTTCTATTGAAACAGTACGTGAGGGCGTAGCAAAGGGTGCTTACACAGTGTCTCCAGCTACAAAAGAAGTAGCAGATGCTATTTTAATTGCAACAGGCTCTGAGGTTTCGCTTGCTGTCGAAGCACAAAAAGCATTAAAAGCAGACGGAATAGATGTAGCAGTTGTTTCTATGCCATCTATGGATCGCTTCGAAAAACAAGACGCAGCTTACAAAGAATCTGTTCTACCAAAAGCTGTTACAAAACGTCTTGCAATTGAAATGGGGGCATCATTCGGCTGGCATAAATATACTGGCTTTGAAGGCGATGTTCTAGCAATTGATAAGTTCGGTGCATCTGCTCCAGGCGAATTAGTAATGGAAAAATACGGCTTCACTGTTGAAAACGTAGTAGCAAAAGTGAAAGCACTATAATTTACAACAAATACCACAATACTCAGCGATTTAAACATCAACTGAGTGTTGTGGTACTTTTTTTAGCGGCAAACA
>Ga0213822_1000608_pt1 | contig 26333 bp, 25 predicted proteins | sample MC6MC0908MG_FD_179872 | JGI IMG/M metagenome (GOLD analysis project Ga0213822, IMG submission 179872) | Enriched soil aggregate microbial communities from Iowa State University, Ames, United States - MC6-MC0908-MG | ecosystem: Environmental > Terrestrial > Soil > Unclassified | place: USA: Iowa...
TTGCCGAAGTGCTCAAGGCCACCGGCGACGTGCGCTCGCTGGTGGAAACCTCGGCGGCGTTCATCGGCCATAACCGTGGCGTGGGCGCGTTGCTGATGTTGCTGGTGGGGCTGCTGGTGACCATGGGCATTGGTTCTTCGTTTTCCACGGTACCGATCCTGGCCGCGATTTTTGTGCCGCTGTGCGTGCAACTCGGCTTCAGCCCGGTGGCCATTGTGTGCATCGTCGGCACCGCCGGTGCACTGGGTGATGCCGGTTCGCCGGCCTCGGACTCCACCCTCGGCCCGACCTCCGGCCTGAATGTCGACGGCCAGCACCACCATATCTGGGACACGGTGGTACCGACGTTCCTGCATTACAACCTCCCGTTGCTGGCGTTTGGCTGGTTGGCGGCGATGACGCTCTAACAGCCTCGCCGCGCATATCTGCAGATTCGTCTCGGTGGCGGCGCTTGCCGCCGCCTTTTGTCGGAAGAGTCTCGGGCTTGGGTAGTGATTTTCTGAAATCGACCTGCACTCGGCAGGGGAAGATCGTTGGACTGTCGATGGTCTTTATATTCCGGAGCTTCTTACCCGACGTTGACGTACTCCGATGAAAAAAGCCGTCCTTTTGCTCGCCATTCTGATGATGACAGCCTGCGTCACGGCGCCGGAAAATCTGATTGTAAAAAACGGCTATGCCGTTGACACCACACACACCTCCCCAAACCAGAACGAGCGGATTCGTTTTTTAGTCCTGCATTACACGGTCTTTGACGACAAAAACTCCCTGGATGCGCTGACCAACGGCACCGCCAGCGCGCATTACCTCGCCTATAGCACTCCGCACAAGCACCACAACCTACCGGTGGTTTTGCAGTTGGTGCCGGAGGCAAAACGCGCCTGGCACGCCGGCGTCAGTCATTGGGGAAACCGGGCCAACCTCAATGACACCTCCATCGGCATCGAGATCGTCAACGCTGGCTTCATTGAAGGCCCCACCGGGCGGCTGTGGTTCCCCTACACTGAAGCGCAACTGGCGCTGGTCAAGCACCTCGCCGCGGACGTGATCAAGCGCTACGCCATCGAGCCGCAAAACGTTGTCGGTCACAGTGACATTGCTCCTTTGCGTAAATCCGACCCCGGTCCGTTGTTTCCCTGGCAGGCGCTTTCCGAACACGGTATCGGCGCATGGCCAGACGCAGTCACGGTACACAAGCACCTGGCCGGGCGCCCTGAATCTCAAACGGTTGACGTGAGCATTGTGCAACGCGCCCTTGCCACTTATGGCTACACGATCCCGCAGAGCGGCGTGTTGGACGACGAAACCCGCCAGGTCATCCGGGCGTTCCAGATGCATTTCCGGCCTGCGGGTATCTCGGGTATCCCTGATGCCGAGACCGAGGCCGTTGCATTGGCCCTGGTGGAAAAGTATCTGTCCTGAACGCCGCAATGGCCGAGCTGGAGCAGTAAGTGCGCGCGCCATCAGACGTTGGGGTCCTACAGAATCCGCGCGATTGGCCGTTAACCTCTCAAGTCGCCACTAATAAGAGAGAGAAAAGCCATGCGTCTGAGCCTCAAGGCCAAAGTCCTGTCCCTCGCCGTAGTGCCGGTGCTGCTGTTTGCCGTGGTCATCAGCCTGACCACCGTGTGGATTTTGCAGGGCCAGGCGCGCAACGAGGTGGAAGAAACCCGCCAGCGCCTGCTCAACGACGCCAAGGCCACCCTGCAAAGTTATGTCGAAGTGGCCATGAGCACCATCAAGCCGCTCTACGACGCGGCCGCGCCTGGCGATACCGCTGCGCGTGCGCAGGTGGTCAAACTGCTGTCCAACACGAGCTACGGCAAGGACGGCTACTTCTTCGGCTACGACTCCGAGACCATCCGCCTGTTCAAGGGCAACAGCCCCGACGGCGTGGGCAAGAGCTTCAAGGACAACCGAGACCCCAATGGCGTATACGTCAACCGAGACCTGGTCAAGGTCGGCAAGGACGGCACCCACTACCTGCAATACAGCTCGACCCAGCCGGGCCAGACCGAATTGGTGCCCAAGATGGGCTACACCGAATACCTGCCGAAATGGGACATGGTCATCGGTACGTCGGTAAACCTGGACGGTATTGAAGCCCAGGTCGCGGTGGTCGAAGCCAAGGTGCAGAAACGCATGGAGGGCGTGCTGCTGAGCATTCTCGGCGTGGCCGTGGTGCTGCTGTTGGTGATCGCTGCCGTTGGCATGCTGCTGGCCAATACTATCCTGCGTCCACTGCACTTGATGAAAGCCAACCTCGACGACATCGCGGCCGGCGAAGGTGACTTGACCCGCCGCCTGGCCATCACCAGCCAGGACGAACTGGGCGATCTGGCGGGGGCGTTCAACCGTTTTGTTGACAAGATCCACGGCCTGGTGCGCCAGATCACCGAGATGACCAGCCAACTCACCGGCCTGGTCAGTCAGGTTTCCGACCAGGCCCAGCGCTCCGAACAGGCCATGGAACGCCAGCGCCACGAGACCGACCAGGTTGCCACCGCGATCAACCAGATGTCGTCGGCTGCGCAAGAAGTGGCGCGCAGTGCCCAGGGTGCCTCGGTCGCTGCCCAGCAAACCGATGCCGAAGGCCAGGCCGCCAAGCGTGTGGTGGACGGCAGCATTGCGCAGATCCATGCGCTGGTGAACGACATCCGCAGCAGCGGCGTGTCCCTCGACAGCCTGCAGCAGGACGTGTCTTCCATCGTCAGTGTGCTCAGCGTGATCCGTTCCATCGCCGAACAGACCAACCTGCTGGCACTCAACGCCGCCATCGAAGCCGCAAGGGCAGGCGAGGCTGGGCGTGGTTTTGCGGTAGTGGCCGACGAAGTACGCGCCCTGGCCAGCCGCACCCAGACCAGCACCCAGGAAATCCAGGGCATGATCGACCGCCTGCAAAAAGGCACCGAGGCCGCGGTGGAGGCCATGCGCCGTTCCAGCGATGCCGGCGACGGCACCTCGGCCCAGGCCAACGAAGCCGGGGCCTCCCTGGACACCATGGCTCAGTTGATCGGCACCATCAATTCGATGAACGCCCAGATCGCCAGCGCCGCCGAAGAGCAGACCGCCGTTGCCGAGGAAATCAACCGCAGCGTGCATCAGATCGCTGTGGCGGTGGACAGCGTCGCCGACGAAACCCAATTGGGCGCCCAGACGTCCCGCAGCTTGGCGGAGCTGGGTCAGCGCCTGGGGCAGTTGGTCGGCCAGTTCCGGATCTGATCAGCCATAAGAGGGCTCATCTCCTGTCACGGGCCGACCCGCTTCAGTGTCTGGTTGAACGCGATACCGTTATAGGTCGCGCATCAGCAGGCCGAAGCGCACATCCATCTCCGCCGGGACCGGCACGTACACCGTGTGCCCATCCCCCGGCGCGACCTCCACAGCCTCGTCCTGGCTGTTGTGCATTCTCTCCAGGTCAAAGTGGAAGTTGCCGGCAGGGGTCATCAATTCCAGGTGATTGCCCAGGGCGAAGCGGTTTTTCACCTTGACCTCGGCCAGCCCGCCCCGGCGCTCGCCAGTCAGCTCGCCGACGAACTGCTGGCGTTCGGACACTGAGCTGCCGTTCTGGTAGTTCTGGTATTCATCGTGCACATGGCGGCGCAAGAAACCTTCGGTGTAGCCGCGCTGGGCCAGGGATTCGAGGTCGGTCATCAGGTTGCGGTCGAAGGCGCGACCGGCCACCGCATCATCAATGGCCTGCCGATACACCTGGGTGGTGCGCGCGCAGTAGAAGTGCGACTTGGTGCGGCCTTCGATCTTCAGTGAATGCACGCCCATCCGGGTCAGGCGCTCCACGTGCTGCACGGCGCGCAGGTCCTTGGCGTTCATGATGTAGGTGCCGTGCTCGTCTTCGAAGGCGGGCATCTGTTCATCGGGGCGGTTGGCCTCTTGCAGCAGGAACACCTGATCGGTGGGCGCGCCAGTGCCCAGGGTGGGTTGGCATTGCTGAACGATATCCCCCGTGGCGTTTTCCACAGCCGGGGTCGCCTGATATTTCCAGCGACAGGCATTGGTGCAGGTGCCCTGGTTGGCATCGCGCTTGTTCATATAGCCCGAGAGCAGGCAGCGTCCGGAATAGGCCATGCACAACGCGCCGTGCACAAACACTTCCAGCTCCATGGCCGGCACTTGCTGGCGGATCTCATCGATTTCTTCCAGAGACAACTCCCGCGACAGAATTACCCGGCAGATGCCTTGCTGCTGCCAGAACTCCACACTGGCCCAGTTCACCGTATTGGCCTGCACCGACAAGTGGATCGGCATCTGCGGGAAGTGCCGGCGCACCAGCATGATCAATCCGGGGTCGGACATGATCAGCGCGTCCGGCCCCATGGCGATCACCGGGGCCAGGTCCTTGAGGAAGGTCTTCAACTTGGCGTTGTGCGGCGCGATGTTCACCACCACATAAAAACGCTTGCCCAACGCGTGCGCTTCCTGGATGCCGAGGGCCAGGTTGGCGTGATCGAACTCGTTATTGCGCACCCGCAGGCTGTAGCGCGGCTGGCCGGCGTAGACGGCATCGGCACCGTAGGCAAAGGCGTAACGCATGTTTTTCAGGGTGCCGGCGGGCGCGAGCAGTTCGGGGGCGAGGATGGGAGGCATGGGCACGGGTCGCAAAAGGTCGCGAAGGTAGCCGAGCGGCGAGGGCGGTTTATTGATCCAGGTCGTCCTTTGGGCTTTTTGTATCGCTGTGTATCGGCGGGGGCTGTGGATACGTATCGATTTATCCGCGCGGTTTTCCGACACAGGCGCGATACCTCAGGGGCTTCTAATTGATTCCAACGAGGCACACCGCCTCCAACCCTCAAGACCTGGAGTCAACCGCCATGAACACCAAAGCCATCTACGCCGCCTGCCTGTTTGCCGCCCTGAACATCTGCACCTTGTCGGCCCGCGCCGAAGCCGCCACTGCCGCGCAAACCTACACCTACGGCACCCACCTGGACATCAAGCAAGTGGTGTCGATGAGCCAGGACTCCAAGCCCGCCTGTGGCGTGGTGAATGCGCGCATGACCTACCTGGACTCCCACGACAAGACCCAGGTGCTGGATTACCTCAAGTTCGGCGACGGCTGCATCGGCGACAACTGAGTCGCGCTGACCTCTCCCATTTTTTGCCACAGGAAAACCGCCATGAACCATCTGACCCGCTTTTTGACCGCCACCGCCTTTGCCCTCGCCGGCACTGCCGTGCACGCCAACGCCGCGGTGGAGAAAAGCAGCTGCGCCGCCAGCACGTGTTTCCAACTGACCCCGGTGCAACACGGCGCCGGCCAAGACCTGCTGGTGGAGGACGGCAGCCGTCGCACACCGCTTGGCCAGGCGCTGGACCACCAGACGGCGTGAAGCCGTCTCCCCACTCGATAAGGTGAACACCATGCTACTCATCGCATTCCTGGGCGGCGTCCTGACCGTCCTCAGTCCTTGTATCCTGCCGGTGGTGCCGTTTCTGTTCGCCGGCGTCGACCGCACCCGCCGTTCGATCCTGCTGACCCTCGGCGGCATGGTCCTGACCTTCGCGCTGATTTCCAGCCTGGCTGTGGTCAGTACGGAGTGGGTAATACAGGCCAATAACACCGGTCGCCATGTGGCGCTGATCGTGATGGGGCTGTTTGCGCTGTCGCTGATCTCGGCACGGATCGGTGGCTGGCTGGCCCGCCCCTTTGTGGTGTTGGGCAACCGTCTCGATCCTGACAGCCGCACGCTGTCCGGCCCGCTGAAGTCGGTCTTGATCGGCGTCGCCACAGGCCTGCTGTGGGCGCCGTGCGCCGGGCCGATCCTGGGCGTGATCCTGACCAGCGCGATGCTGCAAGGCGCCAATGCACAGACCAGCCTGTTGCTGGTGGCCTACGGCCTGGGCAGCGCCTTGTCCCTGGGCACGCTGATCTTTGCCGGGCGCGGCTTGGTCAATCGACTCAAGGCCTCGATTCCGGTGACCGGTTGGCTGCGCCGTGGGGCAGGTGTGGCGGTACTGGCTGCAGCAGTGGTGATCTCCACCGGTGCGGACAAAACCTTACTCGCCGGTACGTCGTCCGAAGGTGTCAGCAGCCTGGAAAAGGGCGTACTGGAAAACGTGCCCAAAGTTGTGGATTACGTGGTGAGCAAGGTCAAGGCCGACCCTGGCCAGGACAATGCCAACGGTGCCATGCCGTCGCTGGCCGGCGCGGTCGAGTGGCTCAACTCACCCGAACTCACCCGCGAATCCTTGAAAGGCAAAGTGGTGCTGGTGGACTTCTGGACCTATGACTGCATCAACTGCCAGCACACGCTGCCGTATGTGAAGCAATGGGCGAAGAAGTACGAGAAGGACGGCTTGGTGGTGATCGGCGTGCACACCCCGGAATACGGCTATGAACGCATCATCGGCAACGTCAAGGACCAGGTGCGCAAGCTGGGTATCACCTACCCGGTGGCCATCGACAACAACTACGCGATCTGGCGCAACTTCGACAACCAGTACTGGCCCGCCCATTACCTGATCGATGCCAAGGGGCAAGTGCGTTACACCCACTTCGGCGAAGGTCGTTATGACGCGCAGGAGCAGATGATCCAGACGTTGTTGAGCGAAGCCAAGGCCGCTCAGTGACTCAATGCAGCGGCTTTGCCAGCAAAGCCGCCATCTTGACCAGGTCCGCCAAGGAGCGGGCCTTCATTTTGCGCATCGCCTTGCCACGATGGGCCTTGACCGTGATCTCACTGATCGCGAGGTCGGCTGCAATGACTTTGTTCATATGCCCCGCGACAACCCTGGTCATCACTTCCTGCTCCCGTGGCGTCAAGGTGGCGTAGGCCGCCCGCAGGACGCGCAACTGATCCTGTTGATCCAGCAAGGTACGGCTTTTTTCGAGTGCACCAGCAATCGCGGTCAACAGCACGTCATCATTGAATGGCTTGGTCAGGAACTCCACCGCCCCCGCTTTCATGGCGCGCACGGTAAGAGGGATGTCGCCGTAGCCGGTGATGAAAATGATCGGCGTGTCCGGGCGTTCGTTGGCGATGGCGACTTGCAGGTCCAGACCGTTGAGATCGGGCAGGTTGATGTCCAGCACCAGGCAGGTGGGCACGTCTGCAGGTGGCTGGCTCAGAAACGCCTGGGCCGATTCGAATAGTCGGGGTTGCCACTGGGCGAACCGTATCAGCAGCTCCAGGGATTCGCGTACGGAAACATCGTCATCGACAACGAATACGATCGGCTGGGTGTCGGTCATCGGCGCGGCTCTGCGTGCATGGGCGATCGGGTGAGTCGAATGCATCATGATAGCTCCTTCAAGATAGCTCCCTGTTGGGGCGGTTCAGTCGACTGGAAAGGCCGCGCTCAGCGCCTTCAGCAATTGTGCTTCGCTGAACGGTTTCATCAGGCAGTCCACCACGCCGGTGCGCATCAGTTTCTGCCGGTCGCCGGCATCGCCATGGGCGGTGATGAAGATCACCGGAATGGCAAGGCCGCGCAGTGTGAGGGTGGTGTGCAGTTCCGGGCCGGACATGCCTGGCATCGCCACATCGAGGATCAGGCAGCGCGTGGCTGCCACATGGGGCGATGACAGGAACGCCGGCGCAGAGGAAAACGCTTCGACCGCAAAACCGAATTCCCGGAGCAGGTCCGGCAGGGATTCGCGCACCGATTCGTCATCATCGACAACCGCTATGAGTGCAGGTTTTTCCATCACATACCCTCCTTGGTCGAGCCCGCGTCCTGATCGGTCATGCGGGGCAGGGCAAATTGAAAGGTGGCGCCGGGTCCGCTATGGGCGGTGGCCCACAACACCCCGTCATGCCGCTCGATAATGGAGCGGCTGATGGACAGCCCGATTCCCATGCCGGTGGTCTTGGTGGTGTAGAACGCCTGGAACAGGCGCTCGGCATCCCGCGGATCGAAACCGTTGCCGTTGTCCTTCACGGCAAGGTAAACGCCCTGGTGTTCGTCCAGGCCAGTGGTGACGTGCAGGTGCCGCGAACGCCCCGTCATGGTATTCATCGCCTCGGTGGCATTGAGGATCAGGTTGAGGATTACTTGTTGCAACTGCACGCGGTCGGCCTTGACGGTGGGCAGGGCGTCGGCAAATTCCGGGTGCAGTTTTACGTCGTTGCGCTGCAACTCGCCCAGCAGCATGGCGATGACCTCCCGCGCCGCCTCGTTCAAGTCGACGGGTTCGAGGGTGATGCATTTCTTCGAAAACAGCGCACGCAGTCGGTTGATCACCTCGGCGGCGCGGTTGCCGTCGCGGATGGTACGCCGCGCGGTCTCCAGGGCGCCGGTGACATTCGGCGGGTCGGCGCCCAGCATGCGCAGGCAGGTGCTGGCATTGGTGATGATCCCGGCCAGCGGCTGATTGACTTCGTGGGCGATCGAGGCGGTGACGGTGCTCAGGCTCGCCACGCGTGCCAAGTGCGCCAGCTCCGAGCGCACCTTGCTCAGGGTTTCCTCCGATAGCTGGCGTTCGACAGCGATGCTGGCCGCTAGCATTTCGGCGCGCTTGCGGTCTTCGATATCGGTGTTCTCGCCGTACCAGCGCAGCACTGCGCCCCACTCATCACGCTGCGGCACCGCACGCACCAGGAACCAGCGATAGTCGCCGTCGAAGCGGCGCAACCGCGCCTCATATTCTCCGGCTTCACCCGACCGCAACAGGGCGCCCCAGTACCGGGCCAGTTGCTCGGCGTCGTCGGGGTGGACCGAGCGCGCCCAGCCATTGCCGCGCGCTTCGTCCAGGCTCATGCCGGTGTAGTCGCACCAGCGCTGGTTGACGAAGCCCACACTGCCGTCAGGCGCGGCACTCCAGACAAACCCGGGGATGGCGTTGATGATGTTGCTGAGGCGGTCTTCCGAGGCACTGACTTCGGCCAGTGCGTGGGCGATCAAGGCTTTGTCGCGCTTGTGCTCGTCGATGTCCACGCTGACCACCCACCAGCGGATGATCCGGTCGTGGTTGTCGCGCATCGGCTTGCCGTCACTGACGAACCAGCGGTAGGCACCGTCCGCCTGCTGCAGGCGCAGCTCCTTGCGATAGGGCTCGCCATTGCGAACGGCTTCGCGCCATGAGTTGAGGGTGGCTGGCAGGTCATCCGGATGCACGGCCGCCAGCCAGCCAGACCCGGTGGCCGCGCTGGCACTGCGTCCGGTGTAGGCGCACCAGCCTTGGTTGACGTAATCGACGTTGCCATCCGCGAGGGCGGTGAAGGCGACCCCAGGCAGAGCATCGACGACGCGATCGAATTCATTCGACATACCGGTTCTCTAGTGTCAGGCGCCGTGCGCAGAGAATGCCCTGTGGGTGGCTGTTCGCCCATCATACTTAGGTATCGCCTGCCCATGCCGGCGGGGCAGGCGGACGATACCATCGTGTTATCGATCGCGGGCACGGGTTCTGTTCTGATTGAGCCGCGCATCCCGAGTGCGTATTTCTCAATTTCCTGGAACTCTGCCATGACCGCCAAAAAAGTACTCTACACCGCCAAAGTCCACACCATTGGTGCGCGCGACGGGGGCACCTCACGCAGCGACGACGGGCGCCTGGATATCCTCCATTCCCTGCCGGGTTCCAAAGGCAGCGGCACCAACCCCGAGCAACTCTTCGCCGCCGGCTGGTCGGCGTGTTTCGACGGCGCCCTGGGGTTGGCGGCGCGCGCGTTGAAGGTCGAACTGCCGGCTGACGTGGCCATCGACGCTGAAGTCGATTTGTGCCTGGAAGGCGATGCCTACTTCCTGCGGGCTCGCTTGAACGTCAGCCTGCCGGGGCTGGAACGCCACGTTGCGTTGGCGCTGATTGAAAGAGCCCACCAGACGTGCCCGTACTCCAAGGCGGTGCGTGGCAACATCGACGTGGTGCTTAACCTGGCTTGAATGTAAGCCACTGTATCCAGCGCGCCTGAGAGTACACAGCCATTCAAAACCGCCGCTCTGCCGACATGCCGCAGATACACGCGCTGCGCAGCATTGCGGCAGGTTCGGCGTCATTCGACGCTGACGGAGTTGAAGGCTGTGAACACGATGAAAGCTGTGGTGATCAACGCATTTGGTGGCCCTGAGGTCTTGGCCGTGCAAGAGGTTTCACTGGCCCGACCGGGGCCTGGGCAGGCACTGGTCCAGGTCATGGCCGCCGGGGTGAATTTCATGGATACCGGCGCGCGCCGAGGCCTCGGCGCCGCCAGCCCGTTGCCGCTGACGCTGGGCGCGGAGGGCGCTGGGGTGGTTCTGGCCATCGGGCCCGGTGTTACAGACGTGGCACCCGGCGATCGTGTGGCCTGGTATTACGTGCCAGGCAGTTATGCGCAACAGGTGATCGCACCGGTCAGCCAATTGGTGCCATTGCCCGAAGACATCGGCTTCGAAACCGCCGCCAGCCTGATGATGCAGGGCCTTACCGCCAGCAACCTGGTGTTTGAAGTGCATGCCATCCAGAAGGGTGACGTGGCGTTCATCCATGCCGCGGCGGGGGGGGTGGGGCTGATGCTGACGCAGATGGTCAAGCTGCTCGGCGGCCAGGTGATTGGCCGTGTTTCCCATGCCGACAAGGTCGACAGCGTACTGGCCGCCGGTGCCGATTATGTGGTGATCGGGCGCGCCGGGCATATCGCCGGCCAGGTCGAACGCCTGGTGGGCAAACACGCGGTGAATGTGGTGTACGACGGCACCGGCAACGAAGGTTTCAGCGAATCGCTCAATCTGCTGGATTACTTCGGCACCTTGGCGCTGTTCGGTCCGTTCATGGACCCGATCGCGCCGATCGATATCTTTTCTGTCCCGCGCAGCATCAAGCTGACCTACCCGGTGGTGATGCACCATGTGCGCAGTCGCGAGACCTTGCTGGCACATGCACAGCAGCTGTTCACCTGGGTGCGCACCGGAAGGCTCAACGTGAACATCGGCCAGCGTTATGCGTTGGCGCAGGCGCACCAGGCTCATCGGGATATTGAGTCGCGCCGCAGCACCGGCAAGCTGATTATCCTGCCTCAGGCGTAGCCCGGTGGCTGCGCCAGATCAGCAGGGCAGCCAGCAACTGGCTGCCCGCGTAGACAGTGAACAGATCCTGGGGACGCCACTGGGCGTCGAGCAGTACGCCGGCGAAGGTGGGCGACACAATTGCACCCAGCCTGCCAGTGGCCAGCACCACGCCCACGCCGCGCGTACGTTCAGGGCTGGCGAACGCCTGGGGCGCCAGCACAAACAGCGCCGCAATGGCGGCGTAGAGCAACAGCCCGGCCGTGAACCCCGTGGCAATGGCCAGTATCGGTATGCGCGTGGCCGTTACCATCAGCAGCATCATTACGGCGTTGAGCAGCAGGCACATGCACAACAACCGGTTGCAGCCCCAGCGATTTGCACCCAAGCCCAGCAGTAATGCGCCGAACATACCGCCGACCGTGAGCAACATGCCGCCGGTGATGCCATGGCGTGCGGAAAAACCGCTGTGGGTCAGCAGCATGGGGGTCCAGCTCATCACAAAATAAAACCCGAACATCAGCAAGAAACCTACGCAAGCCAACGCGCAGGTCGATGGCCAGCGCCCTTGGCTGAACAGGTCGCGATAGCCAAGGCCCGGACGCCCGGCCGTCAGTGCCAGCCGCGACGTAGACTCGCGTAACCAGAGCATGCCGACGAAGCCAACCAACAGCGTCAGGCAGCCCCCCGCCAGGAACACGTACCGCCAGCCGAGGCTGTCGTTGAGCTGATGGGCCAGTACGCCGCCCAAGGTGGCGCCCAATGCAAAGGCCACCGATTGCAAGGCGATCGCCAGGTTACGATACCTGGGCGGCGCATGGTCGTGGGTCAGTACATTGGCGCCGACCAACACCGCGCCCACGCCCATACCTGTGAGCAAGCGCATGCACAGCAACGTGCAATACCCCTGGCTCCAGAAACTCAGCACCATGGCCACGCCACTGAGCATCAGGCCCGCCAGTAACACACGGCGGCGCCCATGCCGGTTGGCCATAGGCGCGATACCCAACGAGCCGCAGGCCATGCCCACCAGACTGGCACTGAGCAGCAGGCCGACTTGCGCCGCACCCAATGACCACTGCGCGGCCACGCGGCTGGCCGTGAACGCCATGGCCATTGCATCCAGGCCATCGATCACATTGAACAGCAAGCACAGCCCTACCACGGTCCACGCCGCGCGCCGCGACGAAATGCTCGGTGTTGCCGCGCTGATTGCCTGCCGACTCATTGGCTTTGGGTCCCGTGTTTATCGAGGGTGGATGGCAGCATCGAGCGACCCAGCTGGCAAGTCATACAAAGGTATCGACCGACACCTACGTGCAATCGTCTGCTGTAAACCCCGGTGGTCTGATCTGCCTCGCACCCGCCACCAGGGCGCAGTGCCACGACAGGAGATTCATCATGCTTGCAGCTTCGTCCCTTTACCTGCGGCTTCGCTGCCGGGCCTCGTTGCTCGGCCTGGCGCTGCTCGCCGGCAGCCAGGCCGCGTGGGCCGCCTCCGACGCCATCCGTCCTTACCGTATTCACGTTGATGAAGCACAACTGGCCGACCTGCACAAACGCATCGCCGCCACCCGCTGGCCCGACAAGGAAACCGTCAACGACACCTCCCAGGGCGTGCAATTGGCGCAGGTGCAGGCGCTGGTCAAGTACTGGGGCAATGGCTACGACTGGCGCAAGGCTGAAGCCAGGCTCAATGCGCTGCCTGAATTCATCACCACCATCGACGGCGTCGACATTCAATTCATTCATGTGCGCTCGCGCAATCCGAACGCGCTGCCGCTGATTCTTACCCATGGTTGGCCGGGTTCTCAATTTGAATTCCTCAAGACCATCGGCCCGCTGACCGACCCGGTCGCCTACGGCGGCCGCATCGAAGATTCGTTCGACGTGGTGATCCCCTCGATCCCCGGCCACGGTTTCTCCGGCAAGCCCACCGAGCTGGGCTGGGGCCCGGACCGGGTCGCCAAGGCCTGGGATGTGCTGATGAAACGCCTGGGCTACAGCCATTACGTGTCCCAGGGCGGCGACCATGGCTCGGTGATCTCCGACGCGTTGGGTCGCCTGTCGCCCCCCGGTTTGCTCGGCATCCACCTGAACATGCCGGCCACGGTGCCGCCCGAACTGGTCAAGCCGATCAACAGCGGCGAACCGGCGCCCGCCACCCTGACCGAACCTGAGCGCACGGCCTACAACGCGCTGAGCACCTTCTTCGGGCGCAACGCGGCGTATGGCGCGATGATGGTCACTCGTCCACAAACCATCGGCTATCTGCTGGCTGATTCTGCGGCCGGTACGGCCGCCTGGATGTACGAGAAATTCGCCGCCTGGACCGACAGTGATGGCAAGCCCGAGCGTGTGCTCAGTCGCGATGAAATGCTCGACGACATCAGCCTGTATTGGTTGACCAACAGCGGTGCGGCGTCCTCGCGGTTCTACTGGGAGAACAACAACAATAACTTCAGCGCCGCGGCGCAGAAGACCGACACCATCAAGGTTCCTGTCGGCATTACCGTGTTCCCCCACGAAATCTACCAGGCCCCCAAATCCTGGGCGCAGCGCGCCTATCCATCGCTGTCCTACTATAGTCAGGTCAGCAAAGGCGGGCATTTCGCCGCCTGGGAACAGCCGCAACTGTTCAGCGAGGAACTGCGCGAAGCCTTCCGGCCGTTGCGTCCGGCGGCCAAGCCCTGAGGCTTTCTCAGGCGTGTTGAGCATCGTCCAGGCGCGCCTGCAGCAAGCGCAGGTCATGGGTATCGAAACCTTCCGAAAACTGCTCACGGTGTTGGCCCAGCAAGTACTGGGCTTCACTGTCGCGACCTTGCGCCTGCCACAGCGCTGCCAGGTCGATGGCGCTGCGCAATGCCCAGCTGCGCGAGCCTTGCTGCTGGCTCAAGCTCAAGGATGCTTGCAGCAATGCCTCAGGCCGCTTGTTGTCGCCGGGCACTTGCGCCTTATGGATGCTGGCCTGGATGCGCAGCAGTTCCGGCAGGGGAAAGGCATCGCCGCTGCGTCGGCAGTGTTCGATGGTCGCCTCCACTTGTGCCAATGCCTGTTCAAATTGCCCGGCCAGTATCAAGCCCTCGGCCAGTGCCATCTCGAAAGAGGTGGTCAGCAATTCGTAGCGCATGCCGTGCAGACGGGCCAGGGTTTCTTCAAGGACGGCGACCGCATTTCCGGGCCGGCCAGCCCGGATGGCGACCGCCGCGCCGAAGCCCGTGGCCGCAGCGATATAAGGGCCGAAGGCGTTGGCCTCGGCAATGGACTTGAAGGTGTGCAGGCGCTCGGCGGCTGTGTCCAGGTCTCCGGTCCAGATGTAAATCTGCAGGGTCCAGACCAGCGCAATGCAATAGGTGGTTGCATGGTCCAGCGCGGCGGCTTCGGTTTCGACCTGCCGGGCGCCGTGCCTGGCCTGATCGGGAAAGCCCATCAGCCACAGCGTGCGCGCCAGGGCCAGGCCGGTGCGGTTGCGATGGTCGAAACCATAGTGAATGGTAAGACTGCGCTGCGATGGCAAGCTGTTGCGCAGAGAGTGTTCCAGTGTCTGGCGCGCCAATGGCTGGTTACCCAGCAAGTGATAACAGATTCCCGCCAGGGAGGCGGCCACGGCGATGGCGTCCGGTTTGCCGATCACCGCGCCGATCTCCACGGCACGTTCGGCCCATACCAGGGATGCCTTAAAATCACCAATGCGTTCGTAGAAGATCTGCAATCGCCCCAGCAGGCGCAGTTGCGAGCGGTGTTCGCCAAGGCTGACGGCAATGTCCAGGGCGCGTAACAGGGCTTTTTCCGCTGCAGCGCTATTGCCCTTGGTGAACATCAGCACCAGGCCCAGGGCGGCCTGTAATTCCATTTCGGTAGGCGTGCCGAAATAGCCGAGTTCCAGCAACTCGGTGGCGCGAGTGCACCAGGTGCGGCATTCCACCAACAGGGAAAAATGCAGGAACAGTTGCGCGCTCGCCGCCGCCAGCGGCAGTGCCAGGCCGGGGTCGCCCTGGGGGCCGAAACTCCATTCCAGCGCGCTGCGGATATTGCCCAACTGGCAGCCCAGCCGCGCGGAACTGGCGAAGATGGCATGAGGCGTCTCGCCCAGGTGCTTGAGCTGTTCCATGTGGTGGGCCGCATGTCGGAAGGCCAGGGCGTGTACCTCTGACGGGCCGCGCACCTGGAGTTTTTCCCGCGCATAGGCGCGGGTCATTTCCAGCAAACGGTAAGACGCCGTGGCGCTGCTGCGGTTCACGGTCACCAAGCCCTTGGCGGCCAGTTCATCCAGGGTAGCGGCGACGCTGATGGGGTCGATCCAATCGTCGGCGGCGATGTGCGAGGCCGCCTCCAGGGAAAATGGGCCGACAAATACGGCCAGCCGATCGAACACCAGGCGTTCATTGGCCGAGAGCAGGTCATAACTCCAATCCAGCATCGCCCGCAGCGTCTGATGCCGCGGCAGTGCAGTCCGCCGGCCGGCCCAGCCCAGGGAAAAGCGTTCGCCGAGCAGGGCATGAGTGGCATGTACGCCATGCACCGCGACGCGCACCGCCGCCAACTCGATGGGCAGCGCCATGCCTTCCAGGCGTTGGCACATGTCGGCAATCAGGCGCGCGTCGCCGGGGGCCAGGGCCAGCGCGGCGTTGCTGGAGCAGACGCGTTCGACAAACAGTTGCACGGCGGGAAATCCCAGCAGTTGTTCAACGCTCAAGTCCTGCAACTCGCTGGGAAAGGCCAGCGGGTTGAGCCGATACACGTGCTCGCCGCGTGCCCGCAGGGGTTCGCGACTGGTGGCCAGGAGGGTCACTCCGGGTGCCGCGTCCTGGATCTGTTCAACGATGGCGCAGACCGCATCGATCAGGTGTTCGCAGTTGTCGAGGATCAGCAGCAACCGCTGCGAACGCAGATGGGCGAGCAGCACCTGCATCGGTTCTTCGGCCTGCACCGCAATGCCCAGTGAGCTGGCGAGGGCGATGGGTACCAAGTCCGCACCCTCGACCTGGGCCAGGTCGACGAAGTGCACGGCGTCATCCTCTGCGCGGCAGTGACCGGTTTCCACGGCCAGGCTGGTCTTGCCCACGCCGCCTGGGCCGACGATGGTAAACAGCTTGGGCTGTCGCAGTCGCTCCATCACCAGCGCCACATCCGCGTTGCGCCCGATCAGGCTGGGGCGCGGCGGCAGGCGACCGACGCCGTTGGCCCCACGATGGAGGCTGTGCGGCGCAGGCAAGGGCCGCGCAGCGCGCTCGATTGGTGCGACGAACGCGTAGCCAACGCCGACCTGGGTGTTGATATAGCGCGCACCGTCTTCGCCATCGCCCAGAATCCGGCGCAGCCCGGTCATGTGAAAACGCAGGCTGCCTTCCTCGACAATGATGTCGGGCCACACCAGGTTGATCAGTTCACGCTTGGACACCACGCGCCCTGGGCGTTCGAGCAGGGCGATCAGCAGGTCGAACGCGCGCCCGCCGATGTCGAGCGCGGTGCCGTCTTTCGTGAGCAGGCGTTTACCCGGAACCACGCGAAATGGCCCGAAGGCAAAATCCAGGCTCGCGGCGTCATGCAGGGCGTCAGGTGCGGACTCCACGGTTATCGAGCTCTCGAAAAGGTGAGGGTGTATTCAACGGGGGTGGAACCCTGTAGCGGTCTGAGCATGATAGGAGATCCCGGCGTTCGTTCAAGTCCGTACAGCCTCAGCCGCCTGTGGCGCGGGGGCGTCGGTCCGGGCCGGTTTGAGCACCGGTGTCAGGCACAGCATGAAGACCAGCACGGCAAACAGCATGTCGTAGGCCAGGCTGTAGTTGCCGGTGTGGTCCCGTAATGTACCGAAACACAGCGGGCCCAAAGCGGCCACCAGGTAGCCGATAAACAGCATGAATACCGTCCATGCACCGGCTTGGGCAGGGCTGGAGGCATTGTCCAGGGGCAGCGTCATGCCCACGGTAAACGACATGCCCAGGCCGATCGCCACCAGCAACACGTACAGGGTTGGCCAGGCCATCGGCGCAAACGCCATGCCGGCGGTGCCCAATAACGCGATCAGTGTGCAGGCGGCCAGCAGGCCGCGACGGTCATGGGCCTTGCCACGGATCAGACCTGCGCCCACGCTGGCGACGGCGAACACGGCGGTGAACAGCCCCAGCAAGGTGCCGGCGGACAGATGGGTGACAGCCGTTTCCGTGGACGCCGGTGCCAACCAGGAAAAAAGGGCGTAAACCACAAATTGGCTGGCACCGAAGTACAGCGCCACCAGCCATGCCTGAGGCGTGCGCCACGGCAGCCGGATCGACTGGGCCGGTGGAGGTGCCAGCCTGGGGGCTCCGGCCGTGAAACGCCTGGCCATCCACACCCAACTGATCACCGCCGTGACGCTCAACAGGCTCCATAGGCCGGCCCCCACGCGCCAGCTGTGGGTGAGTTCGGTGATGGGCGCCGTGAACAGCGCAGAAAGGGTGGCCCCGACACTTAAGCCTGCGGCGTAAATGCCCATGAAAAACGCGGGCCGGTGGGCGAAGTGGGTTTTGATCCAGCCCCCCATCAACGCGCCGGCGATGGCAATGCCCACACTGATCACAAAGGTGGTCAGCAGCAGGAACGCGGCATTCGGTGAGACTGCCCGCAGCAGGCACGCAACGCCGATCAGCAGCAGGGCGGCGATCATGCACCGGTGCGAACCAAAGCGCCGGCTCAAGCCAGGTGCAAGCAGGGCGAGCACCCCCATGCAGACGTCCGGGATCGACGTCAGCAACGCCGCCTGGGTAAAGCTCAGGCCATAATGGTTCTGGATCAACAGCAGGATCGGCCCGATGGACACAATGGCCGGGCGCAGGGCGATGGACAGCACCAGCAGGCCGATGACGGCTGCGAGGCTGTGCTTGTCGGAGGAGGTCATGTCGACGGGCTCTTCGGGTCGTTGAAGTCGAACCGATCGTAGCAATGTGCAAGAATCGACAAATGCCAGCTTATATCGACAAAGTGACATTGCGAAGAGCCCACGATGAAGCAAGATGCCCGCACCGTCGGTAAACCCGTCGAGCTGAACGGACGCAGTGAGGACTACCTGGATTACCAGGACGTGCCGCGTGTACTCATGGCCCTCGTCCGTAACCAGGCGGCCGGCGCCTATAACGCACCGCACACCCATCGTCACGGCCAGTTGTTGTATGCGGTCAGTGGGGTGATGCGCGCGGTCGCCCAGGGTAGCCTGTGGTTCTTGCCACCCAAACGGGCGCTGTGGATTCCCGCCGAAGAAGAACACGATCAACTGATGCTGACGCCGGTGCAGATGCGCTCGATCTACATCCAGGCCGACGCGGCCGCCGGTTTCGGCGACAGGTGCCGGATCGTCGATGTTTCGCTGCTGCTGCGCGAGCTGATTCTGGTGTTGGCCAATGAGCCGATCGAGTATGAACTCGAAGGTCGCAATAGCCATGTGGTGGCGCTGATCCTCAGCGAGCTGGCCGCCGCGCGCACCTTGCCGTTGCAGATTCCGTGGCCCGTCGACCGTCGGTTGCTGGTGGTGTGCCGCGCGATTCTTGAAGCACCTGGGCAAACCCATCGGGTGGAGTATTGGGCCGACCAGGTCGGCGCCAGCTCACGCACGCTGATCCGCTTGTTCCTCAAGGAAACCGGCCTGACCTACCGCCAGTGGGTCCAGCAGGTTCGCCTGGCCTGTGCCCTGGAGCGGCTGGAGAATGGCGAACCCATCGGCCGGATCGCCCAGGACCTGGGCTATGTGAGTGCGAGTGCCTTCAGTGCGATGTTTCGACGGGCGATCGGCGTTTCACCGCGCGACTTTCTGGTCCGCGACTGACGGCGAGGGTGACTGGCAGTGAGGGAGCATTAACTGCGCGCACAACCCGCCGCCGTCGCGGTTGTACAGGGTCAAGCCGCCTTGCAGGGTCTGCGCCAGCTGCTGTGCGATCGCCAGGCCCAGCCCGGTGCCGCCGGTGGTGCGGTTGCGTGAGCTTTCGACGCGATAGAACGGCTTGACCACGTCGGGCAGTTGCGCCTCGGGAATGCCGGGGCCACGGTCAAGGATCTGGATCGACAGATGCTCGTCGGCGTGGCGCTCGACGTTGACCGTGACTTCGCTGCCAAACTTCAGCGCGTTGTCCACCAGGTTCACCAACACCCGGCGCAGTGCGTGGGGGCGGGTGTCGATGACGGTGCCGGTGGGCGCGGTGAGCATCACCTGTTTGCCGACGTCCTGATAGTCAAACACCAGGCTGTCAAGAAACGAATGCAAGTCCACCCGGCGACTGGCTTCGACGGTGCCGTCCATGCTGCGTGCATAGGCCACGCCTTCCTGGACCAGGTGCTGCATCTCACTGAGGTCGTTCCAGAGTTTTTCCCGTTCCAGCGACTCTTCCATTAACTCGGCACGCAGCTTCATGCGGGTGATCGGGGTTTGCAAGTCGTGGGAAATCGCCGCGAGCAGTTGCATGCGTTCCTTGATGTGGGTGGCGATCCGTTCCTGCAAGGTATTGAAGGCCACGGCAGCGTACGCCACCTCGGTGGGGCCCTTTTCATCCAGGCGTGCGCCGCCGCCGTTGGGGTCCAGGCGATCAACCGCATTGGCCAGACGGGTCAGCGGTTCAATCGCGGTGCGCACCGCCAGCAGGGTGCAGCCGAGCAGCAGCAACAGCTGCACCCCCAGTAACAGCGGCAGCCATGGCGACAGCGGTGAGACTTGCGGGCGCACATCAATGGTCAGCGGCGTGCCATCGCGCAGGTGCAGGTGTGCTTGATAATGCGGGCGCTTGTCGGGGATGGTGTTGAAGGTCAGGCCGTAGTCCTGGCCGAGGATGGCCTCCATCGAATGTACCGAGGCGGGTGCAGTGGCCATGTCCATCGGCTGGCCGGGCTGGCCGTCATCCAGTTGGTAGCGGTAGGTGGCATGTTCGAAGCGTGGCAGCCAGGCATTGCGCTCTTCGGCAGGCAGGCGTTCGAGCATGGCCACTGAGGTGCTGATGTCCTGTTCGAAGTTGCCCAGCATCAGCGACATGGCGCTCTGGTAGCGCTCATAAAACTGCAACCCGAAGGACAGTCCGTGGGCGATCACCAGGCTGGTCAGAAAGATCAGCGTCAGGCGCGAGGCCAGGGAGCGCGGCCAGCGCAGCCGTTTCATGATGCTTCTCCCAGAATCTCCACCGGGTAGGTGAACACATAGCCTTCGCTGCGTACCGTCTTGACGTAGGCCGGGTCACGCGCGTCATCCAGCAGGCGCTGGCGCAGGCGGCTGACCAACAAGTCGATTGAACGGTCGAACAGGTCGGCATCGCGGCCCTGGGTGAGGTTGAGCAATTGATCGCGACTCAGCACACGCTGAGGATGGTCGACAAATACCCGTAACAGGCGGTACTCGCCTCCACTCAGGTTGACGACAGTGCCCTGGGCGTCCATCAAGTGGCGCGCGGTGGTGTCCAACCGCCATTTGCCGAAGGCCAGCAGACGGCTGGCCTCGCTGACGACCAGGTTGGGAGGCAGCGAACGGGTGCGGCGCAATACGGCGTTGATGCGTGCCAGCAGCTCGCGGGCGGCGAAGGGTTTGACCAGGTAATCGTCGGCGCCCATTTCCAGGCCGATGATGCGGTCGGTTTCGTCGTTGCGTGCGGTCAGCATCAGGATCGGCGTGGCTTTGTGTTTGCCCGCGCGCAACTCGCGGCACAGCACCAGCCCATCGTCGCCCGGCATCATGATGTCGAGCACGATCAGGTCCACCGCTGTGGAGTCGAGCAGGGCGCGCATTTGCCGACCGTCCGCGGCCACCGTGGTACGCAAGCCATTTTTCTTCAGGTAATTGCCGACGAGCTCCCGGATCTCACGATCGTCGTCGACAATCATAATGTGATCGATATGGTCCATCTGGCTCACCCTAAGAGTTCGATGGCGCGGGCAACACCCGCGCCATAGGCAGGATCGGCTTGTGTGCAGTGCTGGATATGACGCTCTTTGGCCTGGGAGCTTGCACCCTGGATGGAACGCGCGGTGTTGGCGAACAAGGCGTGTTGCTGGGCTGCGCTCATCAAGCGGAACAGCGCACCGGGCTGGGAAAAATAGTCAGTGTCTTCCCGATGGTTCCAGTGCGCAGCACTGCCTTGCAGGGCCAGCGGTGGTTCGCGAAAGTCGGGCTGCTCCATCCATTGCGCGTGGCTGTTGGGTTCGTAGCCGAGGGTGCTGCCGGCATTGTGGTCGGTGCGCATCTGCCCGTCGCGGTGGTAGCTGTTGACCGGGCAACGCGGCGCATTCACCGGGATCTGATGGTGGTTCACGCCGACGCGGTAGCGCTGCGCATCACCGTAGGCAAACAGGCGCGCCTGCAGCATTTTGTCTGGTGAGAAGCTGATGCCCGGCACCACGTTGGCGGGGTTGAAGGCGGCTTGTTCGACGTCGACGAAGTAGTTGTCGGGGTTGCGATTGAGCTCCAGAACGCCCACTTCGATCAGCGGATAATCCCGATGTGGCCAGACTTTTGTCAGGTCGAAAGGGTTGATCGGATAGGTGCCGGCCTCTGCTTCCGGCATGATTTGCACGTGGAGTTTCCATCGCGGGAAGCGGCCTTCTTCGATGCTGGTGTACAGGTCACGCTGGGCGCTTTCACGGTCGTCGCCGACCACTTGGCTGGCCTGTTCGTCAGTGAGGTTGTGGATGCCTTGCGCGGTTTTCCAGGTGAATTTCACCCAGAAGCGCTCGTTGGTCGGGCTGATAAAGCTGAAGGTATGGCTGCCAAAACCGTGCATATGCCGATAGGACTGCGGCAACCCTCGGTCACTCATCACAATCGTGACCTGGTGCAGGGCTTCGGGCAGCAGGGTCCAGAAATCCCAGTTGTTGCGCGCGCTGCGCATGTTGGTGCGCGGGTCACGCTTGACGGCGTGGTTGAGGTCGGGAAATTTCAAGGGGTCGCGCAGGAAAAACACCGGAGTGTTGTTGCCCACCAGGTCCCAGTTGCCTTGCTCGGTGTAGAACTTGATGGCGAAGCCACGGATGTCCCGCTCGGCATCGGCGGCGCCGCGCTCGCCGGCTACGGTGGAAAAACGCACGAAGATATCCGTGGTCTTGCCGACGTGGGAAAACAGGTCAGCCTTGGTGAACCGGCTGATGTCATGGGTGACGGTAAAACGGCCAAACGCACCGGAGCCCTTGGCGTGCATGCGGCGTTCGGGGATGACTTCACGGTCGAAGTGCGCCAGTTTTTCCAGCAGCCAGACGTCCTGCAGCAACACAGGGCCGCGGGGGCCGGCGGTTTGCGAATGGTTGTTGTCGACTACGGGTGCGCCGGCGGCTGTCGTTAGTTTTTTCATGCTCAAATCCCCTTGTCGCTGGTTGTTGTGTCAGGGGGCATCAAACCAGACCACTCAGTGCGCGGCGATTGCACGTAGGTATCGAGTCACTGAACCTCAGTTCAGGGTGAAGGTGACGTCGATGTTGCGGCGTGTGGCTTTGGAATAGGGACAGTTCTGGCGGGCCGCTTCAATCAGTTGCAGGGCAATCTGGGGTTCGATCTCGGGCAACGAAACGCTGATACGCGCCTGCAGGAAGAACCCCTGTTCGCCGTGCAGCAGGTCGACCTGGGCATCGATCGCCGCCGCTAACGGAAACAGGATCTTGCGGGCATTGCAGGCATGGCGCAGTGTGGCCAGGAACGACGCCGACCAGCACACCGCAAACAGTTGTTCGGGGTTAGTACCGCTGCCGGGGGCGCCCGGCGGGGAGAGTTTGATATCAAGCTGGCCATCCTCGCTGCGCCCTGCGCCCTCTCGACCGCCTGTGGTGAACGTGTGGCCGGAATACAGCGTTTTTTCGATGCTCAGCATGGGCATGTCCTGGGAAGAATCGACGGTGTTGGGGGTTATATTGCCCACTGGATGTGTGGCGAATTCAACAGAGGCGCGACACTATTGGCTGGCAGATTACCCAGCAGCGTAGTGCGGGCGATATGAAGCAGCCAGGCGCGAAAGGGCGTGGCAGCGTTGTAATCTGCAGCGTATTGCAGCACCGCCAGAAACGCCTCGCGCGCCAGGCATTCGACGTTTTCATGGTGGATGCGCCCGGCCTGCGCCTGGCCTTCATAAAAGGCCACCAACAGCGGCGTCACGTCGCCCGCTAGCCGCCGCACGGCGCCTGGGTCACCGTTGAGCACCTGCGCCATCAATGTGCACAGCCCTTCATTTCCGAGGCGGCTCACCTTGCACAGACAGTTGCCGCGATACCCTTCGGTCATGGTTGCATCCCTCTTGAATGCTGACGGTGGTGAGATTCAAGAGTGATGCCTGGCCGTGTGGGTCGCCAGTTAGGCGGTGTTAGCAGTTGTTAGTTGAAGCGCTCACCGGGCCGAGTGGTGCCGATTCGCGGCTAAATGCCTCCAGCTCGCGTACCAGACTCTCTGCGGCCAGCTTGACCAGTTCACCGCCTTTTTCCACGCTCGCCTGGCCCGGGTCCGAGCCCATGCGACCGTCGGGGAAGCGTGAGCGAAAATCATGGGCTTCGCGAATTGGTCCGGAATTGGCGATTTGCGGCGTATAGGCCGCCGACTTGATCGACTCCGGGTAGGCCCATTGGGTCACGGCGATCTCCGACGGCGTGGCGTGGATACCGTGGCCGGTGGGGAACTGTCGGTTGGCCAATGCGCCCACGCCTTCCAGGTCCCACCAGTTGCTCAATTTCAAGGCGAACCCGGCAGGCTGCCTGGCGAAACTGGCGTGTGCATACAGTTGCGAAAACGCCGCCTCGATCGAGGCGATGTTGCCGCCATGGCCGTTGAGAAAGAAGATCTTCTCGAAGCCGTGGGTGACCAGGGAGCGTGTCCAGTCCTCGATGGCCGCGATGAATGTCGATGGGCGCAGTGTGATGGTGCCGGCAAAGCCTAGGTGATGCTGTGCCATGCCGATATTGAAGGTGGGAGCGATCAGGATATCGGCGGACTCCTGCGCCTGATGGGCAATGATCTGCGGACACATCCAGTCGGTGCCCAGCAGACCGATTGGCCCGTGCTGCTCGTTAGAACCGATGGGGATCACGATGGTGCGGCTGCGCTCAAGAAATTGCTCGATTTCAGCCCAGGTAGACATGTGTAAAAGCATGATGGCCTCTCTGTTCGACAGGGCCCCCGTGGGAGCGTGATGGAGTATCGGGAGTGCGCGCCAATCTCATCACGGGGCAGTAGCTGCGGACATTGCACGATGGTGTCGGTCAAGACGTTGCGCGTCGGTCTATGCTTGTTCAATAACCGAGGGCACTCCCAGGTTTCGCTGCGGACTAAGCAACAGGGTCTACAAGGGACCTCTGCTTCTCTGACATGGACCGGACATGAATCAAACCAATCTGCAATTCAAGACCCTGCTGTTGTTGCTGGGCCTGGTGACCATCGCGTTTATCTGGATATTGCTGCCGTTCTACGGCGCGGTGTTCTGGGCGGTGATCCTCGGCATCATCTTTGCCCCAATGCAGCGGCGCCTGCAGCAGCGCTTTGGCTGGAACCGCAACCTCACTTCCCTGGCCACCTTGAGTGCCTGCCTGATCATCGCGATCCTGCCGGTGATCATCACCAGCGCCTTGCTGGTGCAAGAGGGCGCAACGCTCTACAAGAACATCGAAAGCGGCAAGCTGGACGTGGCCGGGTATATCGAGCAGTTCAAGAATGTGTTGCCGCCGTACTTCCAGCACCTGCTGGACCGTTTCGGCATGGGCAACCTTGAAGGGTTGCGCGAGAAAATCGTCAAGAGCGCAATGCAAGGCAGTCAGTTCTTTGCCACTCAGGCATTCAGCTTCGGCCAGGGTACGTTTGATTTCCTGGTGAGCTTTTTCATCATGTTGTATCTGCTGTATTTCCTGCTGCGCGATGGCCCTGAACTGGTACGTAAGGTGCGCACCGCGGTGCCGTTGGCCGAACCGCAAAAGCGCCGGTTGCAACTCAAGTTCAATCGGGTGGTGCGTGCCACGGTCAAGGGCAACGTGCTGGTGGCCGTGACCCAGGGTGCGCTCGGCGGGTTGATCTTCTGGTTCCTGGATATTCCCAGTGCATTGCTCTGGGCGGTACTGATGGCGTTTCTGTCGTTGTTGCCGGCGGTGGGCGCGGGGATTGTCTGGGGGCCGGTAGCCGCCTACTTCTTATTGAGCGGCGCAATCTGGCAGGGCGTGGTGCTGGCGCTGTTTGGCGTGTTTGTGATCGGCCTGGTGGACAATGTGTTGCGGCCGATCCTGGTGGGCAAGGACACCAAGATGCCGGATTACCTGATCCTGATCTCGACCCTGGGCGGTTTGTCGGTCTTTGGCTTGAACGGCTTCGTGATCGGGCCGCTGGTGGCGGCCTTGTTCATGTCCAGTTGGGCGTTGTTCGTGGAGAGCAAGCCGCGAGTCAAATTGCCGTTGCCCTAAAAGGCAGCTTCAAGCTTGAGGCTTGCAGCTGCTTCACGGCTGCTTATAAAAGGACCACTGATGGCTTCGCCATCGCGTACCAGGTACCAGCAGGCGAGCAAGCCCAGCTGGCGAAGAGGGGCGGGGACGGCGCTGCCGATGACGGACATGATCTGAATAGTGGCCATAAGGACCTCCGATTGCTATGGAGGTCACTGTACGGGGCAGGCTGATCTAGGAAAAATCACCTGGCTCGATAGTCGACATCGACGCGAGACGTCAGTCCACCACTTGATCGAGCATGTTCACCACTTCCTGCTCGCTGAGCAGACCCTTGCGCACCAGGTTTTCCGCCAGCAGCGCGAGGAATTTGGCGCTGCGGTGGCCCTCCAGGTGCTTGAGTTCGGTGAGGGCGCTGTAGACTTTGCTGGATGTGCAGAGGCCAGCGGTGCGGTGCGGGTTTTGCGTGGGCATGGTCAGTCGTCCTTGTTGTTATTGGGTGGACAGGATCGATAGTGGAAGGCTGTCGTGACACAAACATGACAGCGCAAGGCCGGTTCGAGCAAGTAGACATTGGTGTCGATGATGTGCGATTGCGCACCGGGCATTGTCCTCAGAGCGACCTTGACGGCATGAATCCGGACTTTCCAGGCAAAAAAAGGCCCCGCAATCCGGCGAGGCCTGTTTCAGACGATCCGCTTACCAGCCGCGACCGTAATAGCCGTGGGGAGGGCCGTAGTAGCCGCGTGGTGGACCGTAATAGCCACGCGGTGGGCCGTAATACACCGGCGCCGGACGATAATAAACCTGCTGTTGCACATACACCGGTGGCGGCGGTGCGTAGTAGACCGGTGGCGGCGCGGCGTACACCGGCTGCGGTTGCACATACACCGGCTGCTGCACGTAGACGTCACGCGGCTGGCTTGCAACCACGGAGCCCACGACGGCTGCGCCGACTAAAGCACCCAATACGGCCGGGCCACCCCAACCACCACCATGGGCGGAGGCTTGGCCTGCCATCGCGAGTGCGCCAACCAGCAAGGCGATCT
>Ga0213822_1000609_pt1 | contig 26326 bp, 26 predicted proteins | sample MC6MC0908MG_FD_179872 | JGI IMG/M metagenome (GOLD analysis project Ga0213822, IMG submission 179872) | Enriched soil aggregate microbial communities from Iowa State University, Ames, United States - MC6-MC0908-MG | ecosystem: Environmental > Terrestrial > Soil > Unclassified | place: USA: Iowa...
TTACACAATTTTCTTTTAAAAAATTTATTTTTGATAGGTTGCAAAATAAATATAAACAAAGTATACTAGTCATCGTGAACTTCTTGAAATTAGGTAGCGATTAATTACTTAAAGGGTTAGGACCTCTCTGGACTAACTTTCCCCCGTGGTAGTTACTTAGATACCGTCAATAACAGGATTTCAAGGAACAATCATAAAAGTTTAAAGGGGGAAAAATGAATATGGAAACAATGGGACGTCACGTAATCTCCGAACTTTGGGGTTGCGATTTTGAGAAATTGAATGATATGGATTTTATTGAAACAACTTTTGTCGAAGCTGCTCTAAAATCAGGTGCGGAAATCCGTGAGGTAGCATTTCATAAATTTGCTCCACAAGGTGTAAGCGGTGTTGTCATTATTTCTGAATCACACCTTACCATCCACAGCTTCCCTGAACATGGATATGCCAGCATTGATGTGTATACTTGCGGTGATTTAGACCCGAATGTGGCTGCTGACTATATTGCAGAAGCATTAAATGCTGAAACACGTGAAAATATTGAAATACCACGTGGAATGGGCCCTGTACATGTTAAACAGGCAAAGGTATTATAATTTTTAAAACAAATAGCCAAGAGGTGTACCAATTGTACACCTCTTTTTATATTTTTGCGAGAAATGTTGTAAAATAAGATAAAGAAAACTCGTCGATTGGCGAGCCCAAAAGGGCGAAGACAGAGGCGTAGTTGCACTAATGCCGAAAGTGTATACTTTCCTATCGGCTAAAAGAGAAGGATACTTGGAGGGTTTGTATGGCTATTTTTACACGTTTTAAAAAGCACATTGAAACATCAGATCAAAATGCTGATGATTCCTTAAAAACACATTATTATAAAGCGACTTTTAATCAATTATTTCAATCAGTAGAAAAGCTATTTCATGAAGATGCAGATTGTCAAGTAACGACTGTATCTAAGGAGCATGGAGAGATTGCTGTTGAAATTAGTAAACCAATATCGTGCTTCCTAATTGTTACAATCGTTTCTGTAAAACCTTTGGAGACATCAGTGGATTTTAATATTTCGTCGGAAAAGTTTTCAATACTTGGTATCTATCCCGATTTAAAAAAGCGGATAAATTCCTATTACGAGCGGATTGGTCAATTGCATAACATTGTCGGAATAAGAAAAAACTCGTAACACTTCTACTTGTACAAAGGGCTGCTTTTTAATAAGATAAAAGAAAGGATTTTGTCGGATTTGGAGCTGATTAAATAATGAAATGCCCTTCATGTCAAAATTATGGTACACGTGTACTTGATTCCCGGCCTGTTGATGAAGGACGTGCAACACGGAGAAGACGAGAATGCGAAGAATGCGGATATCGCTTTACTACTTTTGAAAAGATTGAAGAGATTCCCTTAATAGTAGTGAAAAAAGAAGGAACAAGGGAAGAATTCAGCCGTGATAAAATACTGCGAGGCTTGATTAAGGCATGTGAAAAGCGGCCAGTAGCCTTAAAAGAATTAGAAGATATCACTCACGGTGTCGAAAAGGATCTTCGCAGTCAGGGTATTTCTGAAATCAAAAGTGATGCCATTGGTGAAATGGTGATGGACAGGCTTGCACATGTCGATGAAGTCGCATATGTGAGATTCGCATCCGTTTACCGCCAATTTAAAGATATTAATGTATTTATAGATGAACTAAAAGAATTAATTAAAAGGGAAAAATCTTAAGGAGCTAAAGTTTTTGGCTCTTTTTTATTAGAAAGGCGGAAGCTTCCTTTGCGCGGCTTATGACCCCGAGCCCCTAGGCGCTGAAGCTAGGAAACACGGAGAGCGAACGCGATCCGATGTTGACTTATCGTAGGGAGAAGAGTGAATTACACTAGCCGCGGGGCACTGGAGCTAGACAGTTATCTATTTTACAAGGGAAAGGTTGGAAATGATGTGGCGCAGCATTGGCAGGAAATTCTTCCTATCGACCGTTATATTGTAGCGGCCAATGGGCTTCTTCATGAGTATGACCGTAAAGTGCTGACGTTTTTATATCAGCCTTTGATTGGGTCAACTTGTTTTAGTTTGTATTTGACCCTTTGGACGGAGCTTGAGGAAAACCGGCTCTGGTCTGAATCCTCCACACATCACCTATTAATGAACTTAATGGGAATGAATTTAAATGATATATACGAAGCACGATTAAAACTTGAAGGCATTGGTTTATTAAAAACATTTGTCAAAACGGATGATGGGGAACGTTCCTTTATTTACGAGCTGCATCCTCCATTAAATCCCGAGCAATTTTTTTTAGATGGGATGTTAAATATTTATCTTTACCGAAAAATTGGCAAGAATCACTTTGCCCGTCTAAAACGTTTTTTTACTGACCACCGAAAACCGGAGGAAAAAGAATATCAAAATGTAACGAGAGCTTTTCAAGAAGTATTTGCTTCAGCCACTCCAGGGAGTCTCCAATATCTTCAAGATGTTTCAGAAGATATTGAAGAAGCGGGGGAAAATAAACAGTTTATAGGCCGAAACGAAACAGAGCCTATTCAAATTGATGGCAGCACGTTCGATTTTCATTTGTTAGAAGCCGGTCTAAATGAATCGCTTGTCCCTAAAAAAGCACTAACACACAAGGTAAAGAATGTAATTAGTAATCTTGCATTTCTATATAATATCGATCCTATTGAAATGAAAAATTTCATATTAGGTGCCATTAATCCGAATGATGAAATTGATATTGAAGACTTAAGAAAAGGTGCTCGTGATTGGTATCAATTTGAGAATTACGACCAGCTTCCTAGCCTAATTAATCGAACACAGCCAATTGCTCATCAAGTTCAATTAACGGAGCCAAAAACACAAGAAGAAAGATTAATTCGGTCTTTTGAAACGACCTCACCTCTAACTGTTTTTAAAGAAATTTCGGGTGGAGTTGAACCATCAGATGCCAATTTGAAACTTTTGGAAGAAGTAATGATTAAATATAAGCTACTTCCTGGTGTTGTAAATGTTTTGATTGATTTTGTCATGAGAGAAACGAATATGCAATTTTCAAAGAACTATGTTGATTCCATTGCCAGCCATTGGGCTCGCCTGCAAGTAAAAACGGTGAAGGAGGCCATGGAACTCGCAAAAAGTAAAAAAAATGCTCAAATTGATAGCAAAAATACTGGAAAGAGAGCGAACAAAAAGCCGATTCGGACAGAGTTAATTCCTGATTGGTTTGATGAAAGTCCGAATGCATCGGTTAAAGATAATGCACCAGAAAACAGCTCCGAAGATGAAGCGAAAAAGCGGGCCATAGAAGAAAAATTAAAGGCTTTTAGGAAGTAGGATGTGAATCGGATGGAAAAAATAAATAAAACATTACAGCGGCTTGCCTCGAATCAGAATTTTCAAAAACGCTACCAAGAGCAAAGCAAGAAAGTCCTGCAAAATCGGGGCATCCAAGAATTTTTAGCACAGCATCAAAATGGAATCACACAGGAAATAATCGAAAAAAGCATGAGCAAACTATACGAGTACACAAACCAAAGCAAGAATTGCGACCACTGCGAAAGTCTTGAAAAATGTATAAACTTTATAAAAGGGTACCATCCAGAATTGGTTTTATCGCGAAACTCCATCGATGTCATTTATAAGCGGTGCTCAAGAAAAATAATGGCTGATGAGAAGAAGAAAAATGAAAAACTAATCAAAAGCCTATATGTACCAAGAGATATACTAGAAGCGACCTTTGAAGATTTTGAAGGGGACTCCGGCCGGCTTGATGCAGGAGATAAGGCGGCAACCTTCTTGATGAATTATGAAGCAGGAAAAAAAGTCAAGGGCCTTTATTTATATGGGAAATTCGGTGTAGGTAAATCTTATTTATTAGGTGCAATTGCAAATGAACTGGCCAGAAAACAAATTTCATCGATGATTGTCTATGTTCCAGAATTACTTAGAGAAATGAAAAGCTCCATTGCCGACTCCACCTTGAATGAAAAAATTGAAGCCTTAAAAAAAGAGCCAATCTTAATGCTGGATGATATCGGTGCTGAAGCTATGTCAAGCTGGACGAGGGATGAGGTTTTAGGGCCAATCCTCCAGTTCCGTATGCTTGAAAGTCTTCCAACCTTTTTTACCTCAAATTTTGATTTTAAAGGGCTCGAGCATCATTTAACTTACAGCCAACGGGGAGAGGAAGAGAAAATGAAGGCACTAAGAATCATGGAGAGGATTCGAACCTTGAGTGATCCGGTGCTGGTTGATGGTCCAAATCGACGATAATTAAGTGAAAAAGAGTGTGATAATGAGGATTGCCGATAAAAGCCGGCAGTCTTTTTTTTATGCAAAAAGCCGTCGTCAGCTAACTTCTATTTTGACCAAGTCCCCCATATATATTTAAAACAGAGATTTGTAAAAAAACTCGTCGATTTGCGAGCCGTTAGGCGAAGACTGAGGCGAAGTTGCACATATGCCTGATGGGAAAATTATACTTTCCTCTGGGCCTAAAAAGGGGGGGTTTGGTTGGCGGAAATCATCTTCCAAAGCAAGCTGGATGCACAAAGATTTTATAACCACTTGCTGAAGTACCTATCAAATAATCAAGAAAAAGAAACTATTCTTCTTTTAGAAGATCGAAATATAGTGAAAGTTTTAGATGGCTTTATTTCCGTTGATGTTTTTGAGTTGCTTAAAACGGCATTTTATGATTTTATTACGAATACCAAACGAAATGACTGGTTTAGAGAGATTTTAAAGAATAAATATTATTACGAGGATTTAGAAGAACAGCAGCAAATTTTGGAGATCATTTATTCTGTGCTTGAAGGACAAAGAGAGGATCTTGCTGTTTTTTTTAAGGAAACAAGCGAAGATCTCAATATTATTAAGGCTGCAATTGAACATATTTTTCAGGATAATGTTTCTTTTTCGTTTGACTCTTTTCTTAAATTTCGTTTACGTCCATACCTCCAAATGCTTGAAGATTATGTGGAACTTGCCATTGATGAATATAAAATGGAGCAGGAATATCAAATGTTTGTGCAAATGCTTAGAGATTTTTTGACGAATCGAGAACCAAAAATGGACACTCTTCATTTATTGTTTGATGAAGAAATCACTTTTTATAATGAACAGTTTGTCGAAATAAAAAGAGGTGAATTAACGAGAATGATTGATCGTAAATTATTAGTTAATCATCCTGTCTATGTTGATTCTGCTTCGATTGCACCACTTTTATCGCTTGCACCAACATCTATTTTTATTTATACAAAAGACCCTGAAGAACCACTTGTAAGAACTATCAAAAATATCTTTGAAGAAAGAGTAACGATTAAGACGTTTGATGCCCTCCGTGAAAGGAAAAAGTGGGCAGCGGATGATCATTCTTCAGAAAATCACGCATAAAGAATAAAATTATGGCAATATTTAGTTTTGTGTACCTTGATTTTTTAGCATGAACTCATTATAATAACGTACATAGCAATTTATCATAGTAGTCTAAAAGTAATGATAAGGATAACAGTATTTATTTACGGTTTTTAGAGAGGGAGGCCGCCGGCTGAAAGTCTCCTAACACGAAAAAAATACTTACCACCTTTAAACTTCAACAGTGAACACTTCTTGTTTTATGGAGTAATTAATTGTTGACGGTCTACAGCCGTTACCTGACCAAAGTCTTTTTCAATGTGTTCATTGAAAATGAAAAATTGGGTGGAACCACGTGTTAATTAAAACTCGTCCCTATTCCAGGGACGGGTTTTTTATTTTTTACAAGCGCTGTTAAATAGCGCTTCAATTAAAAGGAGGAATAGTTATGTCAGACGTTGTTAAGATTTCGTTTCCTGATGGGGCAGTAAAGGAGTTTGCTCGCGGGACAACAACGGAAGATATTGCCGCTTCTATCAGCCCGGGTCTAAAGAAAAAGGCAATTGCAGGCAAATGGAACGGTCAAATGTTTGATCTTCGCCGTCCGATTCTAGAAGACGGTTCCATAGAAATCGTTGTACCTGATTCCAGTGATGCGTTAGAGGTATTACGCCACAGTACAGCACACTTAATGGCACAAGCTGTTAGCAGGCTGTATCCAGGTGTAAATCTTGGTGTAGGGCCCGTCATCGAAGGTGGATTCTATTATGATATGGATCTTGAGGAATCATTAACACCTGAAGACCTGCCAAAGATTGAAAAAGAAATGGCGAAAATCGTGAATGAAAACCTTGAAATTATCCGTAAAGAAGTAAGCAGGAATGAGGCTGTGCAGCTTTTTAAAGAAATGGATGATCCATATAAGCTTGAACTAATAGAAGCCATTCCTGATGAGGAAACTGTAACACTCTATCAACAAGGTGAATTTATTGACCTATGCCGCGGTGTCCATGTTCCCTCAACTGGAAAAATTAAAGAATTTAAATTATTGAGCATTGCTGGTGCTTATTGGCGAGGCAATAGTGATAATAAAATGCTCCAGCGTGTGTATGGAACAGCTTTTTTCAAAAAAGAGGATTTGGCTGAACACCTTCGTTTGCTTGAAGAGGCGAAAGAGCGTGATCACCGTAAAATTGGTAAAGAATTGAGCCTTTTCGCTAGTTCTCAATTAGTTGGACAGGGATTACCATTATGGCTCCCTAAAGGCGCTACAATCCGCCGTGTCATTGAACGATACATTGTGGATAAAGAAATTCGTCTTGGTTATGATCATGTGTATACTCCGGTCATGGGAAGTGTCGATCTATATAAGACTTCCGGACACTGGGGGCATTATCAAGAAGACATGTTCCCTGTAATGGATATGGACAATGAACAACTAGTGCTTCGTCCAATGAACTGTCCGCATCATATGATGATTTACAAAAATAGTATCCATAGCTATCGTGAACTTCCAATTCGGATTGCTGAACTTGGATTAATGCACAGGTATGAAATGTCAGGTGCGTTAGCAGGATTGCAGCGTGTCCGTGGGATGACATTAAATGATGCGCATATTTTCGTTCGTCCAGATCAAATTAAAGATGAATTTAAACGTGTCGTTAACTTAATTCTTGGTGTATACAAAGATTTTAATATTAACGATTATTCCTTCCGTCTGTCTTACCGTGACCCACAGGATAAAGAGAAATACTTTGATGATGATGCGATGTGGGAAAAGGCGCAAAGCATGCTGAAGGAAGCAATGGATGATTTGGGTCTTGATTATTTTGAAGCTGAAGGCGAGGCAGCTTTCTACGGTCCTAAGCTCGATGTTCAAGTTAGAACTGCGTTAGGTAAGGACGAAACATTATCAACTGTTCAATTAGACTTCTTACTGCCAGAGCGCTTTGATTTAAATTTTGTTGGAGAGGATGGCAAGCAGCATCGTCCAGTTGTCATACACCGTGGTGTCGTGTCAACAATGGAACGCTTTGTTGCCTTCTTAATTGAAGAATACAAAGGGGCATTCCCTACTTGGCTTGCTCCAGTTCAGGTTCAAGTCATCCCTGTATCGCCGGGCGCACATTATGATTATGCGAAGCAAGTACAGGAACAGCTTCAAAATGAAGGCTTCCGCGTTGAATTGGATGGCCGCGATGAAAAAATCGGCTATAAAATCCGTGAAGCACAAATGCAAAAGATACCATATATGCTAGTAGTTGGTGATAAAGAGGTTGAAGATCAAGCCGTTAATATCCGCAAATACGGCGAACAAAACTCAGAAACAAAGCCATTTGCCGAGTTTCTTGCAGCACTTAATACAGAAGTAAAAAGAGGATAAGGTAACGAAAGAGAGGTTCGTCTCTCTTTCGTTTTGAAAAAAACTATTGAATAATTCTTTATTTCTTGCTACAATATATTTCGTTGTCAAAGGAAATAGTTGTTTGACATTGAGGCTTTGTTTATGGTATAGTTACTAAAGTGAAAATTGAATACAAGTTTTTGGGAAAAGAAGAAGCACCCGCTTCTCACCTGATTTGACGCTAATTAGCAGTTGGCAGGTTTTACGTGAACTTTTTGTTTATTACTTATGTTTCGTAAAGTGTGGGTGTATACATCCGCACTTTTTTATTTGCATACTTAAGAAATGCACTAATAAAAGTTTTTTAATACCTGTCGATTCAACATGGTGTCATATCTGATGTTTCTTGACCCTGAAGTTGTATTCTTGATAAAACCTTGGAGGTGGCTAACTATTAGCAAAGACATGTTGTTAAATGAGGGCATTCGCGCGCGCGAAGTTCGCTTAATTGATCAAAATGGCGAGCAATTAGGAATTAAAACCAAATTCGAAGCGTTGGAAATTGCCGGACGAGTAAATCTTGATTTGGTACTTGTTGCACCAAATGCAAAGCCTCCGGTAGCCCGGATTATGGACTATGGCAAATTTAAATTCGAGCAGCAAAAGAAAGAAAAAGAAGCTCGTAAAAATCAAAAGATCATTACGACGAAAGAAGTTCGTCTCAGCCCAACGATTGATGAGCATGACTTTAATACAAAGCTTCGCAATGCCATTAAGTTTTTGGAAAAAGGCGACAAGGTAAAAGCTTCAATCCGTTTCAAGGGCCGGGCGATTACCCATAAAGAAATTGGTCAACGTGTGTTAGACCGTTTTTCCGAAGCGTGCAAGGAAGTTGCTACAATCGAGTCACATCCTAAAATGGATGGACGGAGCATGTTCCTAGTTTTAGCACCTAAAATCGACAAGTAATTAAGGAGGACAATCACAATGCCAAAAATGAAAACTCACCGCGGCGCTGCAAAGCGTTTTAAGAAAACTGGTTCTGGTCAACTAAAGCGTGACCACGCTTATACAAGCCACTTATTTGCGAACAAATCTACAAAAGCTAAGCGTAAACTTCGCAAAGGAACACTTGTTTCTAAAGGCGATTTCAAACGCATTCGTCAACTATTAACTTACGTAAAATAATCTCGGATAGATCGATTTATATAGGAGGGAAATTACATGCCACGTGTAAAAGGCGGTACAGTTACGCGCAAGCGTCGTAAAAAAGTTTTAAAATTAGCAAAAGGTTATTACGGTTCAAAACATACATTATATAAAGTTGCTAACCAACAGGTTATGAAATCTTTAATGTATGCTTTCCGCGACCGTCGTCAGAAAAAACGCGACTTCCGCAAACTTTGGATTACTCGTATCAATGCTGCAGCTCGTATGAACGGTCTTTCTTACAGCCGTTTAATGCACGGTTTAAAGCTTTCTGGTATCGAAGTAAACCGCAAAATGCTTGCTGAATTAGCAGTTAGCGATGCTAACGCATTTGCTGAATTAGCAAACGCTGCTAAACAACAAATCAACAAGTAATTTAAATAACAAGCCATTCTCTAATGATGAGGATGGCTTTTTCTCATAGAGGGGGGATGCAGGATATGAAAATATTGTTGGCGGCCATTTTTATTATGAATATTGTGGGCCTTTGGATTATGGGAGAGGATAAGAAACGTGCGAAAAGGCATGAATACAGAATTCGCGAGCGGACGTTGTGGCTTGTGGCACTATTTGGGGGAGCTGTCGGGACAACGGCTGGAATGCAGCTTTTTCGGCACAAAACGAAGCATGTTTCTTTTAAGATTGGCTTTCCGGTTCTTGCGATTGTAGAGTTGTTTTTACTCATCAAGTTTCTACTATAAAAGCCGCTTTATGGCGGCTATTTTTGCAAAAATTCTTTCACGGGGCTTCTCCAATTGAGTTCAGCGTTCGGATAGTGCTCAAGTATTTTTTTATCCATATAAAAAAAATCTTCCTTGACCATCCCTTTTAGGGTTGAGGTATTTTCCGGCCAAATCGAGATGGAGACGACGTCAAAAGTGTTATCTTTAGCACCCATGTATTTTTCGCCGACAAACACAGCACCTTTATAGGTGAGTTGGAAATTTTTTCTTACATCATCATGATCAAGAATTAAAAATCGTTTGTGTTTACGCGCCGCTTCAAGTTTTCTTGACGATTTAAAAAGTAATTTTACCCCTAAGTAAAATAAAAAAACAATGAAAAATAACAATACGAAGCGCAGTAACCAAATCATGGCTAAGCCCCCTACACCTATTTTCCTTTTAATACGATCGGGCAGCAAAAAAGTTTCAATCATTTCACATTTTGCTATAATTTTTCCATAAGGAGTGAGTAGAATGCAACTTAAAAAACTATATCAGATGCAAAAAGCCTTGGATACTCATATTGAAGAAAAACACCAGCTGCTAGATGAGGATTTATTTGAACGGAAGATTCTTGCTTTGCTTGTTGAAATCGGTGAATTGGCGAATGAAACCCGCTGTTTTAAGTTTTGGAGTGTAAAACCGTCTTCAGCCAAAGACGTGATTTTAGAAGAGTTTGTCGATGGGATTCATTTTATTTTGTCACTAGGTCTAGAATGTGGTTTTGATGCGCAGCAGATTGAATTAAATGTCCACGAGTCATCTTTGAATGTAACCGCTCAGTTTCTTCGGATTTATGAACTTATTAGTATTTTTCAGAAGGCAAAAAATTTATTGAGTTATATAGAATTATTTGAAGCCTATCTCCAGATAGCAGAACTATTAGGATTTTCACAGCTAGAAATGGAACAGGCATATTTTCAAAAAAACGAAGTAAATTATCAAAGACAACAGAATAACTATTAGCAGGAAATTGTGAATTCGCAGATTTTTTCTGTATAATAAAAAGCGTAAATACATAAAAGGGGGCTAATAAATGGCAAAACTTGATGAAACCTTAACGATGTTAAAAGATCTAACCGATGCCAAGGGGATTCCTGGCAATGAGCGTGAAGTCCGTGAAGTGATGAAAAAATACATAGAACCATATGCAGATGAATTGACTACTGATGGACTTGGCAGTTTAATTGCGAAAAAGATCGGGAAAGAAGGCGGCCCAAAAGTTATGGTTGCCGGCCATTTAGATGAAGTTGGCTTTATGATCACACAAATCGATGACAAAGGGTTTCTACGATTCCAAACGGTCGGCGGCTGGTGGGGCCAGGTTATGCTCGCACAGCGCGTGACCATTGTTACGAGAAAGGGCGATGTAACAGGTATTATTGGCTCCAAGCCTCCTCATATCGTGTCGGCAGAAGCCCGCAAAAAGCCGGTAGAAATTAAAGACATGTTTATTGATATCGGTGCTTCAAGCCGTGAAGAAGCGGGGGAGTGGGGCGTCCGTCCTGGAGATATGGTGGTGCCATATTTTGAATTTACCGTCATGAATAATGAAAAAATGCTGTTGGCGAAAGCATGGGATAACCGCATTGGCTGTGCAATTGCCATCGATGTATTAAAGAAATTAAAAGATGTAGAGCACCCGAATGAGGTTTATGGTGTTGGGGCAGTTCAAGAAGAAGTTGGATTGCGCGGTGCTAAGACGGCAACATACAAAATCCAACCGGATATCGGATTTGCAGTTGATGTCGGAATTGCCGGCGACACACCTGGAATTTCTGAAAAAGAATCGATGAGCAAAATGGGTAAAGGTCCACAAGTAGTGATTTATGATGCTTCGATAGTGGCCCATAAAGGCTTGCGTGATTTAGTTACGGATACAGCGGATGAATTGAATATTCCATATCAATTCGAATCAATCCCTGGCGGCGGAACGGATGCAGGTTCGATCCATTTGACACATAATGGTGTCCCTGCAATGGCAATTACTATTGCTACTCGTTATATCCATTCACATGCCGCGATGCTTCATCGTGATGATTACGAAAACGCTGTTAAATTAATTGTTGAAGTGATTAAGCGTCTAGACCGCGAAACGGTTGATAAAATTACGTTTGAATAATTTTGGATCCTCGGTTGAAGTTGTGGCCGAGGCTTTTTTAATAAAAAAAACTGCCAATGGCTTTTTTGGCAGCTTAGAGAATTTTTACTTTAATCCGCTTTCAAGGACTGTCAGCATTTCTTTCTTTTCTTCTTCAGACGAATTTTTCCAAATGATTTCAAATAATACTCCGAGACCAGGGAGCATCTTTTCTTCCCCATTTTGAATCGCATCAACAATTGTATCCTCTAATTCTGCCTGCGTGTTGCCAGAAACATTGTGAATAATGGCATTTCTGAGATTTAAATTCATACATGCACACTCCTTTTAATCCTATATTTCTTTAATATGTTTTCTATTTTTGGTTTTATTATGTATTATTGTTATGATTAAATTACATGAGATTTTTAAAAGGAGAACCATTTTGAAACATATAGAATCTGTCAATAATCCTAAGGTAAAACAATGGAAAAAACTTTTAACGAAAAAAGAGCGCGATAAGTCTGGAACATTTTTAATTGAAGGCTTTCATTTAGTGGAAGAGGCGCTAAAACAAGATGAGCAAATTTTAGAAATAATTGTTTCGGAAAAGGTAGGCTTGCCGCCTCGCTGGGATCCTGTAGGAACGCCAGTTACCCATGTTACGGAAGAGATTTCGAATTCTTTATCTGAGACAGAAGCACCACAAGGAATTTATGCCGTTTGCCGCCAAGCAAAACAGGAAGTTCAAGATGCGAAAACCTACCTGCTCATCGATGCTGTCCAGGATCCAGGTAATCTTGGAACGATGATCCGCACAGCCGATGCAGCTGGGATTGATGCCGTCGTTGTCGGCCGTGGCAGTGTTGATCTTTTTAATTCAAAGGTTTTAAGATCCGCGCAGGGAAGTCATTTTCACCTTCCAATTATCAGGGGTGACCTGCATGAATGGATAGACAAACTTCAAGGGAAAAATATTCCTGTATACGGAACAGCACTGGAAGGAGCATCTGCATACACTGAGATTTCAAGTGGAGACTCATTTGCCTTGATTGTAGGTAACGAAGGAAACGGCGTAGGTAAAGACATCCTTGCAAGCACGACTTCCAACCTATATATTCCTATTTACGGCAAAAGCGAGTCGCTTAATGTGGCCGTTGCGACTGGGATCTTGCTCTATTATTTAAAAAAATAGGCGAAACAAGTTTGACCTTTTGAGGAAGAATATTATATAATAATGAACAATATTGAAAATAGCAAAAACGATGATGGAGAAAAGTACCTTGTCTGTCGACCATTTAGGGAGAAAGTGCCGCGACTGAAAGCACTTTTATGATTCGAGACTTGAGAAGTTCACCTCCTGAGTTGGCATCGGGACCATTTCTTGAAAACAGAAATATAAAGATGCACCGGCAGATGCCGTTATCCGAATGAAGCGAACACAATATTTTCATACATATCGTGTTTACAAGGGTGGTACCGCGAATAACAAACCTCGTCCCTTTCCAGGGATGGGGTTTTTTTGCTTTTCTGGTGCCTGACACCCTTTCTACTGCCATTGAATTAATAATGGTGCCTGACACCCTTTCTACTGTCATTGTATTAATAATGGTGCCTGACACCAATCTAACTGATTAAGATTAAGGAGGAATAGACATGCAAGAACGATTAAAGGAATTGCAGGAAGAGGCTATTCAAAAAATTGAACAGTCTGCAAGCTTAAAAGAATTGAATGATATTCGGGTTGCGTATTTAGGTAAAAAAGGTCCAATCACTGAAGTGCTGCGCGGGATGGGCAAGCTGTCCGCTGAAGAGCGCCCAGTTATGGGAGCACTAGCGAATGAAGTTCGTGAAGCGATTGCAGTAAAAATTGAAGAAAAACAAAAGGGATTAGAAGAGGCAGCTGTCCTTGAAAAGCTAGCTTCTGAAAGCATTGATGTGACCCTCCCTGGACGCCCAGTTAAGCAAGGAAACCACCATCCACTAACAAGAATCATTGAAGAAATTGAAGATTTGTTTATTGGGATGGGTTATCAAGTTGCTGAGGGACCAGAGGTTGAGCAGGATTATTATAACTTCGAAGCTCTTAATTTACCGAAGGGCCACCCTGCTCGCGATATGCAGGACTCGTTCTATATTACTGAAGAGATATTGATGCGAACTCACACTTCACCAGTTCAAGCAAGGACAATGGAGAAGCATCATGGTAAGGGACCAATTAAAATTATTTGTCCAGGGAAAGTGTACCGTCGAGATAATGACGATGCGACGCATTCTCATCAATTCATGCAAATCGAGGGACTTGTGGTAGGCGAGAATATCCGCATGAGCGACCTCAAAGGAACGTTAGAAGTTTTTGCAAAAAAAATGTTCGGAGACGACCGTGAAATCCGCTTAAGACCAAGTTTCTTCCCGTTCACAGAGCCGTCTGTTGAAATGGATATATCTTGTAAAATTTGTGGCGGCCATGGCTGCAGCGTTTGTAAGCAAACAGGCTGGATTGAAATTCTTGGAGCAGGTATGGTTCATCCCAACGTCCTTGAGATGGCTGGATATGATTCTAAAAAATACACTGGATTCGCCTTCGGTATGGGCCCAGAGCGAATCGCGATGTTGAAATATGGTGTCGATGACATCAGACACTTCTATACAAATGACGTTAGATTTATAAATCAGTTTTCTAAACACGAGTAAGAATAAAAAAGGAAGCGTCGTGATAAGGGCTTAGACCAAAGACCTTAGGCGCTAAAGCTGGAAAATAAGGAGGATGACGATATGTTAGTTTCATATAAATGGCTCCAAGATTATCTTGATTTATCTGGAGTAACAGCGGCAGAATTAGCTGAAAAAATCACCAAAAGCGGTATCGAAGTTGAAGGAGTAGAATTATTAAACGAAGGTATTAAAGGTGTTGTCGTCGGTCACGTGCTAGAACGTGAGCAGCATCCAAATGCCGATAAATTAAGCAAATGCCTTGTTGATGTTGGGGAGGAGCAGCCAGTCCAAATTATTTGCGGGGCGCCAAATGTGGCACAAGGACAAAAGGTTGCTGTAGCAAAGGTTGGTGCCGTTTTACCAGGTAATTTTAAAATTAAACGGGCAAAGCTTCGCGGAGAAGAATCGAACGGAATGATTTGCTCCCTTACTGAGCTTGGAATGGAAGGAAAAGTTGTTCCAAAAGAATATTCCGAGGGCATTTTTGTTTTTCCAGCAGATGCTGAGGTTGGCGTCGATGCACTTGCCTTACTAAATCGAGACGATGAGGTTCTGGAGCTTAGTTTAACGCCAAACCGGGCTGATTGCTTGAGCATGCTCGGTGTTGCCTATGAAGTGGCAGCGATTCTTGGCAGAGAAGTGAAGTTTCCGGAAACAAGCCTGAAGCCTGTTGCTGAAAAAGCATCTGATTATGTAAAGATTATCGTAGAAGCACAAGACGATAACCCGTTATATGTAGCAAAAATGATTAAAAATGTAAAAATTGGACCGTCACCTCTGTGGATGCAGACTCGATTAATGTCTGCCGGTATCCGTCCACACAATAACGTCGTCGATATAACAAACTATATTTTATTAGAATACGGTCAGCCGCTGCATGCGTTTGATTATGACCGGTTGGGATCTAATGAAATTCTTGTTCGCCGTGCTGCTGATGGCGAAAAATTTGTTACCCTTGATGATGTGGAAAGGACATTAACTTCTGACCATCTTGTCATCACAAATGGAACTGAGCCAGTTGCCCTTGCTGGTGTAATGGGTGGCGCAAATTCAGAGGTAACCTCAGATACAACGACGGTATTATTGGAGGCTGCTTATTTTAACGGTGGAACGGTTAGAAAAGCTTCAAAGGACCATGGCTTAAGAAGTGAAGCAAGTGCTCGCTTTGAAAAAGGTGTTGATCCAAACCGTGTTCGTCCAGCCGGTGAACGTGCGGCATACTTAATGGCTAAATATGCTGGCGGTGAAATTTTAGAGGGAGCTGCAGAGGCTGATACACTTACAGTTGAGCCAGCAGTTGTTTCGATTACTCTTGAAAAAATCAATCGGGTCCTTGGAACAGAATTAGTCATGCAGGATATTAAAGAAATCTTCGACCGCTTGCAATTTGCTGTAAGTATTGAGGGTGATTTGATTACAGTGACAGCTCCAACGCGCCGGGGTGATATCAGAATCGAAGAAGATTTAGTGGAAGAAGTTGCCCGCCTTTATGGGTATGACAACATTCCTAAAACATTACCAATCGGATCAACTACACCGGGGAAATTGTCAGACTATCAGAAGAATCGCCGCGAAGTTCGTCAGTACCTTGAGGGTGCAGGGTTATACCAAGCAGTAACCTATTCTTTAACGAGCGAGGAAAAAGCAGGACAATTTGCCTTAGAAAAACGCGACACGATTCGTCTTGCGATGCCAATGAGTGAAGAGCGCAGCGTGCTTCGCTTAAGCATTATGCCGCAGCTATTAGAAGTTTTAAAGTACAACAGTGCTCGTCAAAATGATAGCTTAGCCGTGTATGAAACTGGTGCCGTATTCCTAGCGAATGGAGCAGACACACTTCCTGAAGAAAAAGAACATTTAGCAGGAGCGGTTACTGGCCTGTGGCACAGTCATTCGTGGCAGGGAGAAAAGAAGCCAGTCGACTTCTTCGTAGTGAAAGGGATTTTAGAAGGAATGTTTGCTAAGCTTGGCCTTTCGGAGCAGGTAGAATATGTACAGTCACAGGTAGATGGCATGCACCCTGGCCGTACCGCAGAAATCAGCTTGAATGGTGAAAAAATCGGCTTCGTCGGTCAAGTACACCCAAGCGTCCAAAAAGAACTTGATTTAAAAGATACCTATGTATTTGAACTATCATTAAAATCAGTACTAGAAGCAGCCACACCAGCATTACAATACGAAGCCATCCCACGCTTCCCATCCATCACAAGAGACATTGCCCTTGTGGTAAACAGAGAAACGGTGTCAGGCACCCTGAAAAACATTATCATTGAAACTGGAGCACCGCTTTTAAAAGAAGCGCAAGTGTTTGATTTGTATGAGGGAGACAAGATGGAGGCAGGTAAGAAATCGATTGCTTTCTCTCTTAAATATGTTGATCCTGAACGTACATTGACTGATGAAGAGGTTACAAAGGTTCATGAGCGTGTGTTGGAAGCCTTGAAGGATAAGGCAGGCGCAGTGCTTAGAGGTTAATTTTTTAGAGGCTGGCTCGAAAAGTTATTTTTCGGGCGGGCCTTTTTTTGGATTAATCTCCGAATCGCCGATAAACCCTAACAATGCGCTGATAATATTTTATGAAAATTCCCTCAAAAAATTACAAAAAAGGCTGCCCTAACATCAAAGACTTCGGGGCAACCTCTTTCCATTTCTCCAAAAATTACATATTCTCAAATAATTCATCATACTTCATCGCCAGGTCAACATCCAAATCGGTCAATCCTCCCGCATTCCAGGAGGTAAGTCTAAGAGTCACTAATTTGTAATCAATCGCCATAAACGGGTGATGATTTTTTTCCTCAGAAAGCTGAGCGATTTTATTTACGAACGCTAGCCCTTTTAAAAATTCCTGAAAGCGATACTTTTTCACAATAAATTTGCCGTCTAGTTTCCAGCCGGGTAATTCGGCAAGAGATTGATCTATCTCTGTTAAACTAAGTCTATTGGCCACTTAATTCCCCTCCAACCATCATTTATTTCCATATTTATTCGTCAATGCCGCTTTTTATTTACAATCGCCATCGCTTTTTCAGTATTGGCAAAGTGCAGCTTCACAAAAGAGGGTAAACTGTCGCGTCCTTTATTCAAAATCAGCCTGGCTGCAGCAACATCAACCTGCGCTCCGGCGCCTTTTGGGATCTTAAAGCCTGCCGATTCGCTAAGCTTATCTATATATTGAATAAAGGCATAGCGGGCGAGAATGCTGGCAGCGGCAACAGCAAGATGAATTCCTTCTGCTTTCGTACTAAAATATACATTTTCCTTGGCTACCGCTTTCTGTCCTTTTAAATGCTGAAAATATGTACTTGGCTGCACAAATTGGTCAATCAGAATCGCCTCGGGTTTCTCAGGCGCAATTTTATCCAACACATTTAATATTGCCTGATTATGCAGGATGGCCTTCATCTTTCCCTGGGACATTCCTGACTGCTGAACCTGATTATATTTTTCATTTTTCAACGTCATCAGGCTAAACGGGACAACATCTTTGATGACCTTGGCTATCGCAACGATTTTTTCATCATTTAAATCCTTTGAATCGCGCACGCCTAATTCCTTTAATAAAGGAATAGCTTCTTTCCTAACATAGGCAGCAACGACGGTAATCGGGCCGAAAAAATCCCCCGTTCCTACTTCATCTGAACCAATGGCTGACATTCCCCCGATCCCCGCAGGAAGGTCTCCTTTCGCTGTTGATTTCACTTTGGCAGCTTGCGGCTTTCTACCAGCTGCACTGGCATTGAAACCGGCACTCCACTTCCCTGCCTCTTTTTCACAATCATTCCCCTGGAATAAGACTTTCCCTGATTTGTAAGCTGTGATCATACATGCTGGAGTTTTCGCGGCAAACACACTGCCAGGGATATTTTTAACTAATAGTTGCTTGCCATAATAGCTTTTCATTTCATTAATTTTTGACATTTCCAAATTAAGTACAACATTTCCCAATCGTTAAACACCACATTTCTATAAAATAGATTTTCCACATTAAATGGTTTGACTTTTCGACTTCTACCAGTTCGTGTTATGATATAGAATAGGATTCTTGAATGGAGGCTTAAACGTTGTCAAATACACAAAAACACCGAACAACCGTTGATATATACGGGCAGCAATACGTCATAATGGGTACGGAGAGTCCAAGTCATATTCGACTTGTAGCATCATTAGTTGACGATAAAATGCGCGAAATACATTCTAAGAATCCAAATCTAGACGTGAGTAAACTTGCTGTATTAACAGCGGTAAATGCAGTCAATGATTATATTAAAATAAAAGATCAATTAGAGCGGCTGCAAACAGAACTACAAAAAGAAAAGGACTAAAAATCATGTTAGATTTAATCATTATCATTTTTTTAATAATAGGATTCTTTGTCGGCCTTAAAAGGGGCTTTATTCTGCAGCTTGTTCATTTAACAGGTTTTATTATTGCATACATTGCCGCCTATTCATACTATGATGAGCTGGCGCCAAAATTAACCTTATGGATCCCATACCCAAACTTTGGTGAAGGCACGACATTAAAAATTTTATCGGATTCAAGCAATATGGATACAGCTTTTTACCGAGCGATATCATTTGTCATTATCTTTTTTGCCGTAAAAATATTATTCCAAATCATTGGATCCATGCTTGACTTTATTGCCCATTTGCCGGTCCTAAAGCAGATAAATGTACTTGCTGGCGGTGTATTAGGCTTTTGTGAAGTCTATTTAATTATTTTTATTTTATTATATATTGGTGCCTTATTACCAATAGAACTGATCCAAAATCATTTGGATCACTCCATTTTGGCAAAAGCAATTGTGAATCACACCCCTATCCTTTCACAGCAAATCAAAAGCTTGTGGATTGAATATACAGCTGCTTCGACTTCTCTATAGCAGAGAAGTTTTTCTTTTACCGCCTTAAAATAAGGTAAAATGAAGATGCTAAACTAGATGGAAGGTGTTTAAAATGGAAGTAAATAAAAAAGAAATTATTCGTTTATTAGAAATGATTGCCATTTATATGGAACTAAAAGGGGAGAACCCGTTCAAAATTTCGGCCTTTCGCAAGGCAGCAAATGCACTCGAAATCGATGAGCGCACGATCACAGAGATAGAAGATTTTACAGCGATTTCAGGGATCGGCAAGGGCACTGCCGCGGTGATTGATGAATACATAAAAGATGGTTCTTCCTCCGTCTTAAAAGAGCTTAAGGAAGAAGTTCCGTCCGGGTTAATTCCTTTGTTACAGCTCCCGGGACTTGGCGGAAAGAAAATCGCCAAGCTATACAAGGAGTTAGGCATTGTAGATGTTTCCAGTTTAAAAGAAGCCTGTGAGGCTGGGAAAGTACAAGCTCTCGCTGGTTTTGGCAAAAAAACAGAAGAAAAAATCTTAAGCGCCATTGCCAATGTCGGTACAAGACCTGAAAGGCTGCCGCTTGCCTACATGCTTCCAATTGCTGAGCAGATTGAAGCGGGACTTGCAGAAATTCCGGAGATTGACCGTTTTTCAAGAGCAGGAAGTTTAAGAAGAATGCGAGAGACTATAAAGGATCTCGATTTTATTATTGCAACAACCCAACTGGAAATTGTTCGCGAGCATCTCTTAAAATTACCAAGCATCAAAGAAGTGATTGGTGCAGGCGATACAAAGGTTTCCGTAGTACTTGCGCTTGATCATGATATTTCCGTCGATTTTCGCCTTGTTAAACCGGAGGAATATATCACGACCTTACACCATTTCACCGGTTCAAAGGATCATAACGTCCGGATGCGGCAGCTCGCAAAAGAACGGGGTGAAAAAATCAGTGAATATGGTGTAGAAAACGTGGAAACAGGAGAAATACAGACCTTTTCTTCGGAAGAAGATTTTTTTAAGCATTTTAATCTTCCGTTTATCCCGCCGGAAATTAGGGAAGACGGCAAGGAAGTGGACACTTTCACTGCCAATGAAGCGTTAATCGTGCTCAGCGATATTAAAGGCGATCTCCATATGCATACAACCTGGAGTGATGGCGCCCATACGATTGAGGAAATGGCAGAAGCCTGCAGGAGGCGTGGTTATCAATACATGGCCATCACTGACCATTCACAATACCTTAAGGTGGCAAATGGTCTCACCCGTGAAAGGCTGTTGAAACAAAAAGAAGAAATTAAGAAATTAAATGAAAAATATGATGACTTTCTCATCCTTTCAGGGGTAGAAATGGATATCCTTCCTGACGGCACATTAGACTACGATGATGATCTTCTTGCAGAAATGGATTTTGTCATCGCTTCCATCCATTCAGCTTTTTCCCAGCCGAGGGAAAAAATTATGGAGCGGTTAAAGACTGCCTTTATGAGTGCCCATGTTGATTTAATTGCTCATCCTACTGGCAGAAAAATTGGCCGCCGTGAAGGCTACGATGTTGACATCGATTTATTAATCCAGCTGGCGAAAGAAACGAATACGGCTTTAGAATTAAATGCAAATCCAAACCGGCTCGACCTTGCAGCTGAATATTTACGGAAAGCGCAGGAGGCCGGCGTGAAAATCCTAATCAATACCGATGCCCACAAATTGGACACATTAAAACATATGGAAATTGGTGTTTCCGCCGCCAATAAAGGCTGGATTCGAAAATCATCCGTCATTAATGCACTTGATAAAAATGAGTTACTAGAATTTTTGCATAATCGAAACTAAGGAGGTTCTACTCCATGCAAGATAGAGCTTTAAAGGTATTAGAATTCACAAAGGTGAGAGAACTGCTTCTAGAACATGCTGCTTCCTCACTTGGGAAAGAAAAAATAAAGCACCTAGTGCCATCCACTGACTTTGATGAGGTAGTCAGACTTCAAACTGAAACCGATGAAGCAGCAACGGTTTTTCGTATTAAAGGAAATGTCCCGTTATCAGGGATTCATGATATTCGTGCTCATATTAAACGGTCCGTCATCGGCGGTGTCCTCAGTCCGCACGAATTAAACCAAATTGCCAGCACGATTCATGCGAGCCGGCAAATGAAGCGTTTTATTGAGGAAATTGCTGCAGAAAGAACGGAACTGCCAATATTAACAGAACAAGTAGAGCGAATTATTCCGCTCACAAACCTGGAACAGGAAATTAAGCTTGCCATTGATGAAAGCGGCGAGGTGTTAGATAGTGCAAGTGATCTGCTGCGCACCTTAAGACATCAACTCAGATCAAATGAGTCACGTGTCCGTGAAAAATTAGAAAGCATGATTCGTTCTTCGAATGCAGCAAAAATGCTGTCCGATGCGATTGTCACAATTCGAAACGATCGTTTTGTTATTCCGGTAAAACAAGAATATCGCGGCCACTATGGCGGGATTATTCATGATCAAAGCTCTTCCGGACAAACACTATTTATTGAGCCGCAGGTTATTGTCCAATTAAACAATCAATTACAGGATATTCGGGTGAAGGAACAGCTTGAAATTGAACGAATCCTGACTGAGCTTTCTGCGAAAGCGGCTGAGCATGAGAACGACCTCAAAGTAATCGTGGACGTCTTGGCTAATTTAGACTTTATCTTTGCAAAAGCAAGGTATGGGAAAAAAATAAAGGGATCAAAGCCAGAGATGAATAATGAGGGTAGAATTATCTTATACAAAGCAAGGCATCCGTTCATTCCCATCGATGAAGTAGTCGCTAACGACATCATGCTCGGGAAAGAGTATACGACCATTGTCATTACCGGTCCGAATACCGGTGGTAAAACAGTCACCTTAAAAACGCTTGGCTTGTGTTCCTTGATGGCGCAGGCAGGCTTGCAGATTCCTGCCTTGGACGGCTCAGAGCTTGCCGTCTTTGATGCTGTGTATGCCGATATTGGCGATGAACAGTCGATTGAGCAAAGCTTAAGTACGTTTTCCTCACATATGGTCAATATCGTTGACATTTTAAAAAGTGTTGATTTTAATAGCCTTGTGTTATTTGACGAGCTTGGAGCGGGAACAGATCCCCAAGAAGGGGCGGCATTAGCGATTTCGATTTTAGATGAGGTTCACAAGCGGGGGGCAAGGGTTATTGCCACAACACATTATCCGGAGTTAAAAGCGTACGGTTACAACCGTGACGGTGTGTTGAATGCCAGCGTTGAGTTTGATGTCGAGACATTAAGCCCGACCTTTAAGCTGCTGCTCGGAGTACCTGGCAGGAGTAATGCTTTTGAAATCTCGAAACGATTAGGGTTAAATGAACGGGTCATCCATGCAGCCCGCTCACATGTTAGTGAAGATACGAACCAAATTGATAAGATGATTGCATCCTTAGAACAAAGTAAGCGGCAGGCGGAAATGGAGCAGCAGGAAGCTAGGGATTATTTAAAGCAGGCTGAGAAGCTTCATCAGGACTTGCAAAAACAAATGATTGAATTTTACGAGAAAAAAGACACGATGATGGAAAAGGCAGCAGAAAAAGCAGCAGACATCGTGGATGAGGCAAAGCAAGAGGCTGAGCAGGTAATCCGGGATCTTCGCAAAATGAGAACTGAAAAACATGCGGAGATTAAAGAGCATGAATTAATTGTTGCCAAAAGACGCCTCGAAGAAGCAGCGCCAGAAATTAAGAGATCAGCAAAGCTAACCGCTAAGAAAAATAAAAAGCACAGCTACATGCCTGGTGATGAAGTAAAGGTTTTAACCTTTGACCAAAAAGGAACGCTGGTCAAAAGAGTCTCCGCAAATGAGTGGCAGGTTCAGATCGGTATTTTGAAAATGAAGGTAAAAGAGAAGGATATGGAATATATGAGTACGCCAAAACAAGTGGAGACAAAGCCAATGGCTATTGTCAAAGGGCGGGATTCATATGTTAAACTAGAACTAGATCTTCGCGGGGAAAGATATGAAGATGCTCTGTTGAAAGTGGAAAAGTATATTGATGATGCCCTCCTTTCCAGTTACCCTCGTGTATCGATTATCCACGGCAAAGGAACTGGCGCGTTAAGGCAGGGTGTTCAGGAATATTTACGAAACCATCGTTCCGTCAAGAAAATTCGCTTTGGAGAAGCCGGTGAGGGTGGTTCAGGCGTAACCATCGTAGAATTTAAATAATGTTCAGGGAGATAGCGTTAATGAACCAGTTTTGGGAAAACGAATATATTCTAATAGCGGCATATTATAGTGTTGTGATACTATGTATGGTTGTCTTTCTAGCCATTTTTGAAATGGTAACCAAATACAAAAATTGGGAAGAAATAAAAAAAGGAAATTTGGCAGTGGCGATGGCAACCGGGGGAAAAATTTTTGGCGTCGCCAATATATTCCGTGCTTCAGTTGAGGAGCACAATTCCTTACTTGAAATGGTTGGCTGGGGGATCTACGGGTTTGTGCTGTTACTTGCCGGCTATTTTATCTTTGAATTTTTAACGCCAAAATTTAAGATTGATGAAGAAATCCAAAATGATAACCGCGCAGTTGGGTTGATTTCGTTAATAATCTCAGTTGGATTATCATATGTAATTGGTGCAGGAATTTCGTAAGGGGAGAATAACAGTGGAGACATTAGCTAAGATACTTCTTGGTTTATGCGGTTTGTTTTTGCTAATTGGCATTATTTATCTGGTGTTTTTTGTATAAAATAAAAACCATCGCAGAGCTTCTGCGGTGTTTTTTTTTTTTGATATAACTTCAATTGTTTATTGTGAAATAGTGTACTATAATAGTAGAGAGTTTAGAATTTTTAAAATTATCTATACAAAAGAGGGAGGCTACTTATGTTGGAGTCGAAACCATGGTTGGATCTCTACCCAAAAGAAATTCCTGCCAAACTTGAATACTCCTCAGAACCAGTACAAGAATACTTAGTTAATGCAGCAAGAACGTTTCCGGAGAAAATCGCTATTCATTTTATGGGTAAAGAAATGACCTACAAGCAGCTTTATGAAGATGCATTAAGTTTTGCTAGTTACCTGCAGGTAAGTCTTGGAATTGAAAAAAATGACCGAATCGCCATCATGCTTCCAAATACCCCACAAGCGGTTATTAGTTATTTTGGTATATTAATGGCTGGCGGAATTGTCGTTCAAACCAATCCATTATATACGGAACGTGAACTTGAGTATCAAATGAAGGACTCCGGAGCTAAAGCAATTATCACCTTAGACATCCTCTACCCACGGGTCTCAAAAGTTATCCCGCAGACGAATTTACAACATATTATTGTAACCGCTATCAAAGACTACTTGCCATTCCCGAAAAATCTTATCTATCCTTACATCCAGAAAAAACAATATGGTATTGTTGTGAAAGTAAAACATGAGGGAACGTCCCATTTACTGACAGAAATCTTAAAGGGAAGCCCAAAAGAATTAATCAAATACGATTTCAATCCAGAGGAGGACATCGCGCTCCTTCAATATACAGGTGGAACAACGGGTTCACCAAAAGGAGTCATGTTGACCCATAAGAATTTAGTTTCGAATACATTGATGAGTGAGGCATGGTTATACAAAGCTAAGCCTGGTGAAGAATCGATGCTTGGAATTGTTCCGTTTTTTCATGTCTATGGGATGACTGTCTGCATGATTTTATCGATTAAGATGGCTTGTAAAATGATATTACTGCCGAAATTTGAGGCATTGACAACGTTAAAAACGATTCATAAACAACGCCCAACCCTATTTCCAGGCGCCCCAACTATTTATATTGGTTTATTAAACCATCCTGATCTAAAAAAATATGATTTATCTTCGATTGAGGCATGCATCAGCGGTTCAGCCCCGCTGCCGCTTGAAGTACAGGAGAAATTTGAGGAAGTTACGGAAGGAAAGCTTGTAGAAGGTTATGGATTATCAGAAGCATCGCCTGTCACACATTCTAACTTTTTGTGGGATGTGGAAAGAGTAAAGGGCAGTATCGGTGTTCCATATCCCGATACAGATGTAAAAATCGTCTCGATTGAAACAGGGGAACCAATGCCTGTTGGGGAAATTGGCGAAATTGTTATCAAAGGGCCGCAAATAATGAAAGGCTACTGGAATCGTCCTGAAGAAACAAAGGAAGTCTTACATGAGGGATGGCTGTATACCGGAGATCTGGGCTATATGAATGAGCAAGGGTATTTTTATGTTGTCGACCGTAAAAAGGATATGATTATTGCCGGCGGATACAACATTTATCCTAGAGAGATAGAGGAAGTTTTATATGAACATCCAGATGTGCTTGAGGCAGTGGCAGCAGGGGTTCCCGACCCATATAGAGGCGAAACCGTTAAGGCGTACATTGTTTTAAAAGAAGGTGCAACAGTCACAGCTGATGAAATGAACCAATATGCAAGGAAATATCTGGCTGCTTATAAGGCTCCAAGGCTATATGAATTCAGAGAGGAATTGCCGAAAACAGCAGTGGGGAAAATTTTACGAAGAATGCTAATTGAAGAAGAAAAACGAAAAATAGAAGAAGAAAGCCAAAAACATGCCTAAGCATAGGAACTGTCATTTTTTTTTGAACATTTAGGCTTGTCTAGCAATCAATTTTGCTATAGTATGATAAAGGACGGTCAGAAATTCTTGACAGAAATAAAGAAAATATTTATTATTAAAATATGAATGATGATTCATTCATATTTTCTTTTTTGCTAATATATCTTTGAGAATTGTCCAGCTACAGCGTCTAGGTGCCTGAGGTCATAAGCCCCTGAGCAATGTGCTTCCGCTTTTCCAATTTTCTTCAAAGGGGGGATAGATTTGAAAAAAAGCAAGCCCAAATATATGCAAATAATTGATGCCGCAGTCATTGCCATCGCTGAAAATGGATACCATCAGGCCCAAGTTTCGAAAATTGCGAAGCAGGCAGGAGTGGCGGATGGCACCATTTATCTTTATTTTAAAAACAAAGAAGATATCCTAATCTCACTCTTTGAAGAAAAAATGGGAAATTTCATTGAAAAAATAGATCAAATGATTGCAGGA
>Ga0213822_1000612_pt1 | contig 26294 bp, 24 predicted proteins | sample MC6MC0908MG_FD_179872 | JGI IMG/M metagenome (GOLD analysis project Ga0213822, IMG submission 179872) | Enriched soil aggregate microbial communities from Iowa State University, Ames, United States - MC6-MC0908-MG | ecosystem: Environmental > Terrestrial > Soil > Unclassified | place: USA: Iowa...
GTGAGCCAGTGGGCTGTACAGCCACTATTTTAAATAAAATGTATAAAGAAAACGGTAAAGAGATTAAACCGGAAATAGCTGGACTAATGTTATCAGCGATTATTTCGGACTCATTATTATTCAAATCGCCAACATGCACCACTGAAGACGTGGCAGCAGCGCGTGAATTAGCTGTAATTGCTGGTGTTGATGCTGACAGCTATGGTTTAGAAATGTTAAAGGCTGGTGCTGATGTTCGCGATAAATCTGTTACTGAGCTTCTTAGCCTTGATGCAAAGGGCTTTGAAATGGGCTCAAGCAAAGTAGAAATTGCCCAAGTAAATGTAGTTGACATAGCAGATGTCTTAGCTCGTCAAGAGGAAGTGGAAGCAGCCATTTCGACCATCATCGAAGAGAAGAACTTGGATTTATTCCTATTTGTTGTAACGAATATTTTAACGAATGATTCAGTTGGCTTAGCTCTAGGCAGCAAGAGTGCTGCTGTCGAAAAAGCATATAACGTGACCCTTGTTAATAATACAGCCACATTAAAAGGTGTCGTTTCACGTAAGAAGCAAATTGTGCCTGTTTTAACAGATATTTTTAATAAAGGTGAATTCTAATTAAAAACCGTTCATGCTAATAGATAGCATGAACGATTTTTTTGCTTTAAGACTTTTTTTCTGATGATTCCATCCATCAACAATTTCGTTTAATAGTGCCAATTTTTTGTAATGTTATTTTATGCTGTAATGAACGGACATGAATGAGCTAGTCCAATTGGAATATAGGTAACACGTGAAAAATATTATCCTCGATATCCCATCCGTTCTGACACTTCCATCGCGGCCTCGATTATTTTTTTTGAAAAACCTGAGACTTTATGAGACTGAATTCTCTGTTTTGGTCCTACGACAGACAGTGCTGCGACCACTTTGCCCCTATAATCAAAAATCGGAGCTGCAATCGAATTTACTCCTTCATTTAACTCTTCAAAACTGAAGGTATATCCAGTTTTTCTAATTTCCTCTAAATGAGCGCGTAATTTTTGAGGATCTGTAATGGTGTTTTTAGTAAATTTTTTTAGTCCTTTACTTATAACAGCCTCTACTACGGCTTCATCTGAGTATGCAAGTAGTACTTTTCCAGAGCTGGTACAATAGGCAGGATTTCGTCTCCCGATATGAGTTAAAAATCTGACAGGATGATTACATTCTACCTTTTGTAAATAAATTACATCTAATTGATCCAATAGAGAAATGTGAGCGGTTTCACCAATGCTTTCAACAAGTCTGTTTAAAATTGATTGTGATTCTCGGTATACATCCATATTGCTATTGACAATGCCACTTAACGATAGAATCGACAGCCCCAATCGATATTTCTTTGTATCTGGATCTTTGAAGACAAAGCCTTCACTAGCAAGAGTGGCCATGGTGCGGCTGACTGTACTCTTATTTAGCCCTAAAGAAGTGGAAAGGTCACTTACCTTTTTTTCTGGTTCATCCATCGAAAAACTTTTTAAGATTCGCAGTGCATTCTTAACTGATGAAAGGTGACCTTCGTCTTGATTTTTTAGTGTCAAATGAATACCTCCTTTTTGTTATCTCCAGTATGAGTATGTAATCCCACAGTAAACGGGTGCTATCCGCTAATAAGAAGCAGCCATCCTCCAGTAAACAGCATCTATCTGCTAGTAAACATCAGTTAGCAGATTGTACACCGTTTTTCATCTGATTAAAGTTTCATTATAGAAAAAGGTGTTGTTCTATAGTACGCAATATAACAAAAATTTTAATAAGTGTGAAGTGAAAATTATAAATATTTTGATATGTAAAAAATAAATCAATCTGTTGCGTATAGCGAAACAATGACGTTGTATATGAAAATCGAAAGCATTACCATACAATTAAGAATTTGCTAATAATTATTTCACTTTAGGAGGAATTCACGCATGCAAGTAGAAACAAGAGTAAGAGCGATAAATTGTTTGCATTTTATTAACGGACAATTTGTCGAATCACGAAACAAAAAATCATTTAAAAATATCAATCCGGCAACAGAAGAAGTATTGGGGACTGTTGCTGAAGGTGGGAAGGAAGAAGTTGACTTTGCGGTAGCTGCAGCTCGCAGGGCATTGAATGGGAAATGGCAAAAAACTACCTTAGTTGAGCGTTCCAAAATTCTTCGCCGCATTGGGGATATTATTCTTGAAAGACAAGAAGAACTCGCTCATTTAGAATCATTGGATACCGGAAAACCTTTTTCTTTAGCCAATAGTGTCGATATCCCTCGGGCAGCGTATAACTTCCACTTTTTTGCCGATTACATGATTTCCGTTAACACGGATGCGAATCAACAGGATGAAACGGCGCTTCATTACTCTTTTCGCCGACCTGTTGGGGTAGTGGGGATTATTAAACCATGGAACCTGCCATTACTTTTGCTAACTTGGAAATTAGCGCCTTGTTTAGCGATGGGAAACACAGCGATCATTAAACCAGCGGAATGGACACCAATGACAGCAACGGTATTAATGGAAATTTGTAAAGAAGCAGGGGTTCCTGATGGTGTCGTCAACCTTGTTCACGGCTTTGGTCCAAATTCTGCCGGGGGTGCGATTTCCGAGCATCCGGATATCGATGCGATTTCCTTTATTGGTGAACCGGGTACTGGTTCAGCGATTATGAAGGCTGCGTCAGCTTCGTTGAAAAAGCTTTCCTTTGAATTGGGCGGGAAAAACCCAAATATTATCTTTGCCGACTCCGATTTAGATGAAGTCATTGAAACGACAGTAAAATCAAGTTTTGTGAACCAAGGTGAAGTGTGTCTTTGCGGGTCACGTATTTATGTAGAGCGCCCGGCATACGAAGAATTCTTAAACAAATTTACTGCAAAGGTGAAAACATTAAAAGTTGGTCATCCGCTAAACGATGATACGAATGTTGGCGCGTTAGTCAGCAAAGAGCATTATGATCGTGTTAATAGCTATATACACATTGCCAGAAATGACGGTGCAACCATCCTTTCTGGTGGAAAACGTCCCGAAGGATATGATAAAGGTTATTATTTAGAACCAACGATTATTACTGGATTAGACAGGAACTCGCGTTGTGTTCGGGAGGAAATCTTTGGACCGGTCGTTACGGTTACGCCATTTGATATGGAAGAAGAAGTCATTATGCAGGCGAACGATACTCACTATGGCTTAAGTGCAACGATTTGGACAAATGACCTTAGACGAGCACATCGGGTGGCACACCAAATCGAAGCAGGGATTATTTGGGTCAATACGTGGTTTTTAAGGGATTTGCGTACACCATTCGGTGGAATGAAAAATAGTGGAATCGGCAGAACGGGCGGCATGCATAGTATTGATTTTTACTCAGAGCTATCCAATATTACGATTAAACTATAAGAGGGGGAGTAAGCGTTTTGACTAATAAAGTAAAACAGTATGCAGAACAATTGGCTGAAGCAGAATCAAGTAGAATTGGATCGGCCCCACTTACGACAGTAGATTCCGAACTCACAGTGAAAGAAGCCTATTATATCCAGCTTGGAAACATTAATAAAAAATTAAAGCAAGGCCAGAAGATTGTCGGCAAAAAGATTGGCTTAACTTCTTTGGCGATGCAGAATATGTTTGGTGTCGATGAGCCGGATTATGGCCACTTGTTAGATAGTATGGTGGTGGAAAATGGTGGGCACCTTTCAATGGAACAAGTACTCCAGCCGAAGGTAGAGGCGGAAATTGCCTTTATTTTAAAAAATGAATTACGAGGACCGAATGTAACCACTCTTGACGTTATTCAAGCAACCGAGTATGTCGTTCCCGCACTTGAAGTCGTTGATAGTCGAATCAAAGACTGGAAAATTAAACTAGCAGATACTGTTGCTGACAATGCTTCGTCCGGTTATTATGTACTAGGTGGCCAGCCAACGAGATTAGAAGATCTTAATCTTGAATTAATCGGAATGGTATTAACGAAAAACGGTGAACTTGTCAATACGGGCGTTGGAGCTGCTGCTTTAGGCAACCCAGCTACTTGTGTTGCCTGGTTAGCGAATAAATTGTCAGAGTTTGATATACCCCTTCGTGCAGGAGAAGTGATTCTATCAGGTGCGTTGTCTGCAGCGGAAGCAGCATGTGCAGGAGATACATTTACGGCAAGATTTGCTCATATCGGGCAAGTTAGTGTTCATTTTTGAAAATTGCAGAAAAGGAGGGAACAAAATGAGTCAATATAAGGATATAGCCAATTATTTAGTTGCAGCAGAAGTTGAAAAACGTGAAGTGGTTAAAGTCACAGCCAACTTAAAGCCGGATTTAACAGTGGAAGAGGGCTATCTTGTTCAACAGGAAATTGTAAACATGAAATTAAATGAAGGAAAAAGAATTGTTGGTCCGAAGATGGGCTTAACGAGTCATGCAAAAATGAAACAAATGGGGATTGAAGAACCGATCTATGGTTATGTGTTTGATTATATGGTGATTGAAAATGGCGGTCAGGTTCGGCTACATGAAATGATTCATCCTAAAGTAGAGGCTGAAATTGCCTTTATTATCGCTGAAGATATTGAAGGTCCTGGTGTTACTGGTGCCCAGGTATTGGGAAAAACAGAGTATGTGCTTCCTGCTTTAGAAGTAATCGACAGCCGTTATGAAAACTTTAATTTTACCCTGCCTGATGTCATCGCAGATAATGCGTCTACCTCAAGAGTTGTGTTTGGCACAACACTCAAGAAACCAGAACAATTTGAACTAGACCTAGTAGGTGCGACTCTTTCCATTAACGGGGAAATTAAGGAATTAGGTGCTGGTGCGGCTGTTCTTGGACATCCGGCCCACTCTGTAGCCATGCTGGCCAACATGCTTGCTAGAAAAGGTGAAAAAGTAAGAAAGGGTGACGTAATCTTAACCGGAGGAATTACCAGTGCGATTATGCTGAAATATGGCGATGTTGTCAATGGTAAATTTGATGGTATAGGAGAAGTCACTTTTACAGTAACGGATTAAGAATGTAAGTAAGATGACTTTCTAAAAGAAGGATGGTTGGAATGCCAATTATTAACGTGCAAATGATGGAAGGAAGACCGAAAGAAAAAGTAACTGAAGTGATCCAAAACATTACGAATACTGTTTCAGAAACATTAAATGCTCCGAAAGAAAGTATCAGAGTGATTGTTACTGAGGTTCCAAAAACTCATTGGGGTATAGCGGGGATCCCGGTTTCGGAAAAATAATGTCTACAGTCTTTGGAGCATGGCGGCAATAACTCAGCCACCATGCTCTATTTGGGTAGGTTGATAGTTTTTTTATTTATTACAACCATGAATATGAATATGTTTTTATAAGATAACAAAGTGAAGGTCAGGCTAAAGTGATGCCTGGCTTTTTAATGTGTGTATTTTTTGTGATAACGGGGTTTTCGAAGTTTCGGAAATGCATTGCCATTGCTATGAATTCTGTACGTCAAGCCGTATTGGGGAAGGGGGCGCACGAAAGGTGAATGTCGATCATAAAAGGGGTAGTAAGGAATGATAAAACACCTTATAATAAAACATATGGAAGGTAGAGAGGAAGTTAAAAATGAATAGATGTGGATGGGTGAATCAGGATCCATTATATATTGATTATCATGACAGCGAATGGGGTGTTCCCGTTTATGATGATAGGCTGTTATTTGAGTATTTGAATCTCGAAGGGGCCCAGGCAGGACTGAGCTGGTATACCATTTTAAAAAAGCGCGAAAATTACCGCAAAGCCTTTGATCATTTTGAAGCTGAAAAAATTGCCCAGTATAATGAGGAAAAAATCGCCGAGCTTTTACATAATGAAGGAATTGTCAGAAATAAATTAAAAATCAATGCCGTCATTACAAATGCAAGGGCATATTTAAAAGTAGTCGAAGAATTCGGCTCTTTTCACACCTATATATGGTCATTTGTTGGCGGGAAACCGATTCAAAACCATTTTAGAGAAATGAAAGATGTCCCAGCAACAACGGAAATTAGTGATAAATTAAGCAAGGATTTAAAGAAACGAGGCTTTAAATTTGTTGGCTCGACGATTTGTTACGCGTTTATGCAGGCAACAGGTATGGTGAATGACCATATTCTCACCTGCGATTGTTATAATAGAAAAAACGAAGTGAAATCTTAATTTCGATCTAAGGCATTAAAAATACTCAAGGAAGAGCCCGTCACTAGTGACGGGCTCTTCGGCAATACGAACATATAAATAATTACTTTGATGGTTTTTCAATGAAGAAATCTGCAGCAGGTATAGGAATAATTTTCCCTCCTATTTGGACGTGTACGGTATCGTTGAAAATGGCTTTTACAATTCCTTTTAATGAAATTGTGGAATTAACAGAGATTTTCTTCGATTCAGATTGATTGGCCAAATTAATCAACACCTTCCAATTATGGTTAAGATATATGGGAATAAAAAAATAATAATTAATAATAAGATACTTTAAATTATTCGCAAAAAAATTATAAATTCCTGCTAAGCAGGTCATAATTAATGGAAAAAATATAGAAAAATTATTCATGTTACAGTCATTTATTTTGCAAGGGGTGTTGAACAATTGAAAGACTGTAACATGAACCGTAGTTCAAGTATTACATGTTTTTACTTATCTGTCAATGAAAAAGTGAACTATGGTTCAAATTTTAAAATCGTGATATGATAGCATTGAGGTGATCAAATGACAGACCATGAAGATAAACTGGTAGGTGAATTTCCATTTGTCCCAAAACAGGAACGTGCACAGCAAAAAAGAAATGCCCTTATTGATAGCGGGTATACCTTATTTAATACTAAAGGGTATGAGCAGACAACGGCAAAGGAAATTGCCGCCCATGCCGGGGTAGCGACAGGAACCTTTTATCGCTATTTCTCAGATAAAAGGCAGCTGTTGATGTCACTTTTAGAGGATAAATTAGACAAGTTTCTTCCGCCTGAACCAAGTTGGATTTCGCGTGACCCAGAAGCTGTTTTGGCCGCTCTATTAGAAGCGCATTATAACCGGCTTAATGAAGTGGGCCTGAAACGTGTCCTGCCAGAGTTGTTATCCAAAGACCCAGAGCTAGCTGGGGTGTTGGGGGCGGCAAGGAAGAAAATCCATGATAGGATTCATTATGGATTAAAGCAAGCAAGTGAGAATGGATTAACTTGGACGGATTTGGATTTTGATACAGTTTCATGGGCCATCATGATTTTATTGGAGAATGGTCAAGAAAAAGAGATTCAAAGCGGAAATAGAATAGATTATCGGGAAATGGCAAAGGTGATTTGCCGAATGGTTTTTCCACCTGCAGCATTAGAACATTTACGGAATAGTGAAAAAGGTATTACGGAATAATGGAATAGAACGATTAGAGAGGAAGTAAATACTTGGATATCGGATCAGTAATTGATATGAAAGAACTCAAATCACTTAAAGTTGAACTAACAAGGTTTATGATGGCCTATAAGTTTGCATTAGACGAAATGAACACAAAAATTAATATCCTAAAAGATGAATTTAATTATATTCATGACTATAATCCAATAGAACATGTTAAATCCCGAATAAAATCACCGGAGAGTATTTTCAAGAAAATTTCTCGAAAAGGATATACCTTTTCACTAGCTTCCATTAAGGAGAATGTTAGGGACATTGCAGGGATTCGAATTACCTGTTCATTTATTTCAGATATTTACGAGCTGGCAAAGATGATTGGTAATCAAAAAGACGTCAGGGTTGTCGATTATAAGGACTATATTAAAAATCCAAAACCGAATGGCTATCAAAGTTTACATTTAATTTTAGAAATACCGATCTTCATGTCCGATCGTGAGGAATTAACCTACGTAGAGGTTCAAATTCGAACGATTGCCATGGATTTTTGGGCAAGCTTAGAACACAAGATTTATTACAAATACAACAAGGAAGTTCCAAGCCATATGATTGCTGAACTAAAAGATGCAGCGACCATAGCAGCACAATTGGATCGGAAAATGGAACGTCTCCATAAAGAAATATCTGTGATTAAACAAGCTGATCTTGAAAAGGAAGAGCGTTTATTAAATATGAACAATTTAAACCTTTCCTTTTTGGACAACTTTTTTAAAAATAAAAATTAATTTATCTTTACTTAATCCAAAGAAAGTGGTGACAATGATGAAGGTAAGTGATTTTATGGTGAAGGATGTTATTTCTGTAAGTCCAGACAGCTCTATTAAAGATGTAATGGCCACTTTTGTAGAGAAGAAAATCGGAGGCGTACCCATATTGAAAAACGATGGGACATTATGCGGCATTGTTACGGACGGCGATATTTTGCGGGCGATAAAGCCAATCGATCGTCGGATTCAAGATTATTTCAGTTTTATAACGTATATCGCTGAAGAAGATATCGATATTCGCCTAAGTGAGCTGGCAAATAAAGAAATCATTAAAATTGCAAAAACTCATGGGATCGTGACCATTCACCCAGGAGATGATATGAAAACCGTAGTGGATCTTTTATCAAAACACCATTTTAAGAAGCTTCCAGTCGTTGATGAAACGAATCATGTGGTTGGTGTTATCAGCCGCGGTGATGTCATTCGCAATATCCAACAAACAATTATCAGTAATATGGAATAAACTTTAGGCCCATCACATTTTCGCTATGTGATGGGTTTTTTAGGACATCTAAAAAATGGGCTAATATTTTTTAATTTTTTGTTGACATTATAGGGTGGGGGGGTATAGTATAAGAATATAAAATGTTTTACTAATTTAATAAATCTATGTTGGGACGTATAGATTGGAGGCAGGAAGAATGAGTTCTCACCAAAAAGAGGTGCAATTACCGATTACTGGGATGACATGTGCTGCTTGTGCAACACGAATTGAAAAGGGATTACAAAAGCAAGAAGGGGTTCAAGAGGCAAATGTGAATTTGGCGCTTGAAAAGGCGACTATTAAATACAATCCATCTGAAACAAACGTTAATAACTTTATCAAGAAGATTGATGACCTTGGGTATAAGGTTATTACTGAAAAAGTAGAGTTTGACATCATCGGTATGACTTGTGCAGCCTGTGCTGCGCGAATTGAAAAAGGGTTGAACAAACTTGATGGCGTAAATAAAGCTGCGGTGAATTTAGCACTTGAAACTGCAAGTGTGGAAATTAATCCTTCCCAAGTAACCATCCAGGAAATTGTAAAAAAAGTGGAGCAAATTGGTTACGAGGCAAAGGTGAAGCAGGACAACATAGCAGATAGCACTGACCATCGTGTAAGGGAACTCGAAAAACAAAAAGGAAAGTTTATCTTCTCATTAATTTTAGCATTTCCATTATTATGGGCGATGGTCAGTCACTTTGAGTTCACTTCATTTATCTATCTTCCAGATCTTCTGATGAATCCGTGGGTACAATTAGCTCTTGCCACACCCATTCAGTTCATCGTTGGAAAGCAATTTTATGTGGGAGCATACAAGGCACTAAGAAATGGCAGTGCCAACATGGATGTGTTAGTGGCACTTGGCACGTCAGCAGCTTATTTTTACAGTCTCTATTTGTCAATTGCTTCACTCGGAACAGGCGAGCATATGCCTGAGCTATATTTTGAAACAAGTGCCGTGCTGATTACACTAATTATTTTGGGGAAATTGTTCGAAGCACGTGCAAAAGGCCGTTCTTCAGAAGCGATTAAGAAATTGATGGGCCTTCAAGCAAAAACGGCAACCGTTTTGAGAGAGGGTAAAGAGGTTGAGGTTTCTTTAGAGGAAGTGGTGGTTGGCGATATTATATTTGTAAAGCCTGGTGAAAAGGTTCCGGTCGATGGTGAAATTATCGAAGGGCGTTCAGCTCTAGATGAATCGATGCTGACAGGAGAAAGTGTTCCGGTTGATAAAACAGTTGGTGATGATGTCATTGGCGCCACCCTTAACAAAAATGGCTTTTTAAAAATAAAAGCGACTAAAGTCGGCAGAGATACTGCGTTAGCGCAAATAATTAAAGTAGTGGAAGAAGCCCAAGGATCGAAAGCACCGATTCAACGGTTGGCTGATCACATCTCAGGCATTTTCGTACCGATTGTCGTCGGGATTGCTGTTGTGACGTTCTTAATTTGGTTTATTTGGGTAAGTCCAGGAAGCTTTGCCGAAGCGTTAGAAAAAATGATTGCTGTTCTGGTTATCGCATGTCCTTGTGCATTAGGACTGGCAACACCAACATCGATCATGGCAGGCTCCGGCCGTGCTGCAGAGGCTGGCGTTTTGTTTAAGGGTGGTGAGCACTTGGAAATGACCCACCGGATCACAACGATTGTGTTAGATAAAACTGGAACGGTAACAAACGGAAAGCCAGTATTAACTGATGTGGTCGTTGAGGGTAATTTTTCCGAAAAAACATTTTTACAATTAGTAGGATCAGCAGAAAAACAATCTGAGCACCCTTTGGCAGAGGCAATTGTATGTGGCATTAAGGAAAAAGGGATTGATTTATTGGAAGTGGAGGATTTTGAGGCCATTCCTGGATATGGAATTAAGGCGGCAGTAAATGACAGAGCCTTACTAATTGGAACCCGTAAATTGATGAACAAATATGATATTGCATTTGAAGCAGCCGGTATGAAGATGGAAGTACTCGAGGAAAATGGAAAAACAGCGATGCTGGTGGCGGTTGATGGTACCTTAGCTGGAATCGTGGCTGTGGCTGATACGGTAAAAGATACTTCTAAAGCAGCGATTAAAAAAATGAAGGATATGGGTCTTGAAGTGATCATGATGACCGGCGATAACACCCGGACTGCTCAGTCAATCGCGAATGAGGTTGGTGTTAATGCAGTAATCGCAGAGGTTTTACCAGAAGGGAAAGCCGATGAGGTGAAAAAATTACAACAGTTAGGAAAACGGGTAGCCATGGTTGGTGATGGAATTAATGATGCACCGGCCCTTGCAACCGCTGATATTGGCATGGCGATTGGTACAGGAACAGATGTGGCCATGGAAGCAGCCGACATTACGTTAATGAGGGGCGACCTAAACAGCATTGCTGATGCCATCGTGATGAGTAAGAAGACGATTCGCAATATCAAACAAAATTTATTCTGGGCATTTGGCTATAACACACTCGGAATCCCAGTGGCTGCAATTGGTTTACTTGCACCATGGCTAGCCGGTGCAGCAATGGCCTTCAGCTCAGTGTCAGTGGTATTGAATGCACTTAGACTGCAAAGGGTTAAGCTGAAATAGAATAACGGCTGCTTGAGAATTACAACATGCAGCTGGGTTCCGGAATTCGACAGTTATCAATTTTCTAAACAGGGGTGAAATGAATGAAAAAATGGGCAATAACCGCTGTTGTGTATTTACTTGTGGTGATTGGCACCTATACTGTTTATGACAGTTTTTTCAAGAAGGATGAACCGCATGGTGAAGCTAGCAGTCATGAAACAGTGGAAAAAGGTTCTGGTCATAATGAAACGAGTAATGGTCATGGACACGATAAGGGAGAGAATAGGTCAGGTGATGTAAAGGCTGATTTCAATTATAATGATGGGAAAATCACCATTACGCTTAATGACCCTAATGGAAAACCCGTTGATGAACTTGAGGCCAACCATGAGAAACTTCTTCATCTTATCGTGGTAAATGAACATCTTGATGAATATTATCATCTCCATCCTGTAAAAGTAGGGGCAGGAAAGTTTGAAATTTCTCATGAATTAAAGGATGGGGTATACAAGGCTTTTATCGATATCAAGCCTGTAAAATTGAACTATGAAGTAACACCTCTAGCCTTTAATGTTGGCGGACAAGGGGAATCCGACAATCATGCTGAACTTAAGGCAGATGAAACCTTCGTTAAAACGGTTGATGGAAAAACAACGGAGATGGATGTTAGTTCATTTGAAGCAGGAAAACCGATTACGCTAACCTTTAAATTGGATGAGAAAACGTTAAAGCCCTATTTAGGAGCAGCTGGTCATGTCGTCATTTTAGATGAAGAAGCCAATCAATACCTTCACGTTCATCCACACAATGAAGAGAAACCGATCTTTGAAACCCAATTTGATCTGCCTGGTAAATATAAAATTTGGGCTGAATTTAAACAGAATGGAAAAGTAAGAGTATTTTCATATGTGATTGAAGTGAAATAAAAAAGTTGAAATGTGTCAATCGTATTACGATACGGGGGTATGATATAATAGGGGCAAAAAGGAGGTTGAATGCCTTTGGACCACAGGAATGATGATGAATATATTGAAGATTCCTGCTGTACACATGAGGGTAGCCAACGAAAGAGCCACCATTCGGATAAAGTGAAAAATAATTTGGTAACAAGACTTAACCGGATTGAAGGTCAAATACGCGGAATTAAAGGCTTGATTGAAAAAGATACGTATTGTGATGATGTCATAAACCAAATTTCCGCCACTCAATCGGCATTAAATAGTGTGGCCAAAATTTTACTAGAAGGCCATATGAAAAGCTGCGTAGTCGAGAGAATCCAAGAAGGCGATTATGAAGTATTGGATGAGGTTCTTGTCACCATTCAAAAATTAATGAAAAAATAATGGAGGAATGATAAATGGAACATGTTACGTTAAATGTTAGTGGAATGTCTTGCGGTCATTGTGTAAAAGCGGTGGAAGGCAGTGTTGGCGATCTGCAAGGTGTTAAAAAGGTTTCTGTCAATCTTGATAAAGGCCTAGTGGATGTCGAATTCGATGCAAAAGTTGTTACCCTTAGTACGATTAAAGAAACAATTGATGATCAAGGATATGATGTAGAATAAAAATGCGAGAGCTCGCTGGGTGGTGAGCTCTCGCATTTTTATTGTGTTAAAGAATTTGTTTTTGAAATATAATTTGCCTCCGGAACACGGAGCAGGATCAAGCCGCCGATAATAAACAATACAATTAGGCTAAATACGCCGCTATTAGTGTTGCCGGTTAACTGAGCGGTAAAGCCGACTAAAAACGGTCCTAAGATGGCAGCAAATTTATAAAAAATACTGTAGAATCCAAAGAACTCATTGGCACTCTCTTTTGGAACAAGTTTTGCAAAATAGGAACGGCTTAATGCCTGGATCCCGCCTTGGGAGGACGCCACAAGCATGGCGAGGATCCAGAAGTCTAACGTAGTTTTTAAAAAATAGGCGTAGGTACAAATGACAATATAAACAAAAATTCCAACTAGAAGCATCGTTTTGCCTCTAAATCTATCGGCAAGCTTTCCATAAATAAAAGCAAAGGGTGCAGCCACGACTTGTGTAGCAAATAAAATAATCAATAGATTTGTAGACGTGATTCCTAAATCAGATCCATATGCCGTTGACATCGTGATGATGGTGTTTACCCCATCAATGTAAAAGAAATAGGCAAGTAAAAATAGAAACAATGGGCGGTAAAGCCGAATCTTTTTAAATGTATTAAAAAGCTGCTTAAACCCATTGACGACAGGGTTTGTCACTCGTTCTTTATAATAAACCTGCTTGACATTTTTAAGCATTGGAATCGTAAACAAGCCCCACCATAAGGCTGTTATCGCAAATGCAGCCTGGCTTGCGACATTTACTGATAATGGAATAATGCTTTGCTGCGATAAAATAATCAGGGCAATACCAAGGATAAACGGGATTGTACTTCCAATGTAGCCCATCGCATAGCCCTTTGACGAAATCTGATTCATCTTTTCTTCCGACGTCACATCGACAAGGAAGGCGTCGTAGAAAATATTCGTTCCGCCAAAACCGATGACGGTAACCATATAACAGATTAAGAGGATCAGCCATTGATTACTTGGCACCACCGCGAGCAATAAAGTAAAAATAATTCCGAGAGCAAAGAAAAAGGTAAAAAAACGTTTTTTGAAGCCTTTAAAATCCGCGATGCTTCCTAAAATAGGGGCGCAAAGCGAAATTAGCAGTGTTGCAAACGAATTGGCATAACCCCAATAGGCAGTGGAAGTAGAAGCGGCAAGGCCAGCTTTTTCTGCTGCGGCTTTAAAATATAATGGAAAAACAGCCGTGGTGATCATAATGGAATAGGCAGAGTTTGCCCAATCATATAGTACCCAGCCTTTTTCTTGTTTTGACATCCGACTCATTCATGTTCCCCCTTAATTAGTTTATAAAGTCAACATTTCTTCAATAACCCTTCCATCTGTTCTTCCTAAGCTGACACCAAGAAGTCTTGCAAATGTTGGGCCTTCATCAATGAGACGGATCGATGGCAGGCTAATAGGCTTAATCCCTTTTCCGGCTGCCATTAATATGGTTCCGTACAGTTCCTTTTCCGGTGAATAGCCATGACAGGCAAAGGTATACTTTTTATCTGTGGCGGCATTCTCTCTGGTGATGATTTTAATATACTCACCCTCAAAATCTTCTAAAAAATAATAGCCGCGACTCGCTTCAATCATAAAGGCACACTCAGCATCTGCCCCTTTTTCTGCTGCCTGTTCACCAGTAAGCACCTGCTCAATCCCGGACTCAGGATCATTGAGCAATGATCCTAATAAATTATTAACCTCATTTAAAACGGCGGTATCCTTTTTGTCTTTAATGTAAATATATGCAGAGCCGTCACAGCTTTTACAATAGGCCCGCCAATTAATTATTTTCCCCTTTGCGTTTGAGGTGATGAGATTTTTTTTATGGAACAGAACATTAGGACTGACTGCTTTATTTTCATCTAGTGCACTATGGTCACCTAAAGCCACTACTGTGGAGTTTTCATAGATTCCGCTTTCCTGAAGTGCTTCTAGAATCCTGCCGAGCCGCCGGTTATGACGGTGAATCGCTGCCATTGCTTCTTCGGAAGAAAATCCGTGTTCGTGCCGCTGTGTATCTAAATCGGTAAAGTGTACCATTAATAAGTTCGGCTTTTTTGTTTTGATCGTATCGACCGTGGACTCTAAGACGAAGTCATCTAATTCCGGCTGGTTAAGACCTTTACGGATATGGCCATACCGGTTATTGAGATCCCATTGAAAGCGGGGAGTGCCGCTCATAAGCGATACAAGAATTTGATTTTGCCATGGGCGATTTGCGAAAATTTCTGGCATATTGTAATCAATATTCGCCTTCCCGGTCACTGGCCATAATAATGCCGCGGTAGTCAGATTTGCCTTCTTTGCTTCATCATATAATGTCGTTCCTTGGATACAATCACGGTACCAATTCCAATCTGGGGATACTGCCCCTGGCTGAAGTAACGTATTATTGATTACTCTATGCCGGTTCGGATAATTTCCAGTCACAATCGTCGCATGACAAGGGTAGGTTACCGATGGGTAGATGGTTTTGACATTTTCTACGTATGTACCGTTTTTTAAGATGGTCTGAAAGTGTGGTAAGTCTTTTAGAATCGGAAAGTCTAAAGCAGAAAGACAATCAAAGGAAATAATAATTAAATGGTCTGTAAGTCGCTTCATGATCATCCTCCGGGTAAAAAGTGCTGATTAAGATAATTGTACTATATGAAACAAGAAATGGAAGAATTGTTACAGAATATTTACAAAATTTTTGAGAGTTTAACTAAAAATGCCGAAATATGGATTCAAGTCTAAGGTTTTTCTATTATAATGAAATTAACAATTATTGGGTTTAAGGAGGTAGAATTCGTGCCAAGTTTCCGAAGTTATTTTTTTGAAAGAGCGATTAAGGTATCGGTAAAAAGAGCTGTCAGAAAGGGGGTCAGAGGAAAAGGGTTGGATGAAAAGCGGCAGATGCTCGATGCAGCCGCAAGAAGATTGGTAAAGCTCCCTAATAACTGTAAAGTTGTGCCGATTGATATTGAAGGGTTGTACGCAGAGTGGATTTCTACCGGCATTACGTTGAAGCATAAGGTGATTCTTTATTTACACGGCGGGGGATATGCGCTATGCTCAGCGAATACTCACCGACCGTTGGCAGCTAGAATTGGGAAAGCATCTGGTGTGAAGGTGTTGTTTCCAGAATATCGTCTTGCCCCGGAACATCCATTTCCTGCCGCCATTGAAGATGCTGTCAATGTTTATCGCTGGCTTCTTCATCAAGGTTTCAGTCCATCTAACATTGTTTTTGCAGGGGATTCTGCAGGGGGAGGCTTATGTATTGCGGCCGCTCTTGTGTTACGGGATCAGAACGAGCCGCTGCCTGCGGCAATAGTTTGCCTCTCGCCGTGGGTGGATTTAACAAGTAGCGGGGAAAGTTATCGGAAGAATAAATGGATAGATCCGTATTTAAGTATTGAGGCAGTTAGAGCTGCAGTGCGAATGTATGCAGGGGATGAAAAACCAGATCACCCGCTCATATCTCCAATATTCGCCGACTTAAGTGGATTGCCACCATTGTTTATCCAGGCCGGCAATCATGAAATTTTGCAAAGCGATGCAGAAAAACTGGCAGCCCAGGCACGGAATGCCGGTGTTCCATTCACGCTGAAAGTATGGAAAGGAATGTGGCACGTTTGGCAAATAAGCGGTGACGCACTACCAGAAGCAAGAAAAGCAATAAAGGAAATCGGTGTATTTATAAGGAAAACCTTCAATTGAGAAATGGTGAGTGACACCATTAATCCTTCTTGGATGGTGTAAATGGTGCCTGACACCATTAGTACGTCGTGGATAGTGTAAATGGTGTCAGGCACCATGTGTAGTTGTAATAATATTGCCAATATTTATACGCCCGTTTGGTGGAATTGGATTTATAATAGAATTGAGTACAGTTGATTTCCGGCCTATCAAGGATGTAATCGCGGCTTGTTTTTTTGTATTAGGAAGGAAGGGGAATAAGACATGAAAAGTTTAATTGTTTATTGCTCATCCCATGGGACTACAGAAAAAGCGGTTGGATTATTAAGTGAGAACCTCGTAGGGGAAGTATTATCGGTAGATTTAAAAAGGGAGAAAACTACTTTTGACCTTAAGGATTTTGATACGGTCATAATTGGAGGCTCCATTCACGCAGGACGGATTCAAAGGAAGATTAAAAAGTTTCTCCAAACTCACCATGAAGAACTATTGGAGAAGGAATTAGGGCTTTTTCTAGTTTGTATGCGAGACGGCGAAATAGCCATGGAGCAATTTAATAATGCCTTTCCACAAGATTTGCGCAAGAATTCCGTTGCAATGGGATTGTTTGGCGGGGAATTTCTGGTGTCTAAAATGAACTTTTTTGAAAGACAAGTAGTAAAAAAAGTCGACGGAATCACAACTAACCAATCAAAATTAGATCTGAACGCCATCAAGGAGTTTGCTTACAGATTGAATAATCTGAAGAGCTTGGTTTAGATTAAAACATGTTTTCAACACTGAAGGAATAAAGAATGGGGAGTACCATGTGATTCATTCACTCATTAACGTTTCTGCTTTAGCAGGGCGTTTTATTTTTTAAACAGGTTGGCGAATCAGTTACTATCAAATCATCTAATATACATTATGATTTTTTGATTATAAAATACATCCAGTTAGCGCATAATGGAAAAGGTCTTAACTACAACAAGAAAGAGGATTCAAATGAAGATTTGGTTTAATCGGTGGTTTACAACGGTTTCGCATTATATTGATATGATTCGAGCCAATGAAGATCAACGGAAATTTATCATATATGGAACACATCCAAATAAAGATGCACTATATTTACAAAATTGTGATTTTGCCTTTGTCGAGCCGGACATTTCCGGGGATGAATATATCGACTTTTGTCTTGAATTTTGTCAGAGGCACCGGATAGAGATTTTCATTCCTCGGAAAGAGAATGTTCTTATATCAAAACGGCTGGCTGATTTCGCAGCATTGGGTGTGAAAGTTCTCGTTTGCCCTAATGCAGCCTTAATGGAAACGCTGGATAATAAAGCGTCCGCTTATCAATTGCTTGCAAATGGGGCGCCCATCTTTTCCATTCCCGACTATTATGTGGTCAATAATATAGCTGAATTTCAAAAGGCCTATTTGCAGCTCAAGGAAAAAGGTCACGAAGTTTGCTTCAAGCCGGTCATTGGGGAAGGGGCGAATGGTTTTCGTGTGATCAAGGACAAAATTGAGTCTATTCCTCAGCTATTCCATCAGGGAATCGGCTATCGAATTCCTTACAACTATGCCTGTGACATCTTAAGCCAGCAGGAAGCCTTTCCCGATTTAATGGTGTTAGAATTTTTAGAGGGCAGGGAATATAGTATTGATTGCGTTTCTTCGGAAGAAGAATTATATGCGGCGATTCCTCGGATGAAAGGGGATGGACGAGTACGGGAGCTTGTGGATAGCCTTGAACTCATTCAGCTAGCTACCATGTTCCATCAGGAATATAAGTTGCCGTATGTGTTCAATATCCAAGTAAAATACAATGAGGGAGTGCCGAAGCTGCTTGAAATCAACCCTCGTATGAGTGGGGGGATGCATGTCAGCTGCCTTTCCGGCATTAACCTTCCATACCTGGCAATCAAAATACTATTGGGTGAAAAAGTAGGACGGCTGAAGCCGCAATTTGGAATACGAGCAAGTCATATTGAAAAAGAAATGGTTTTGAAGTATGGAGACATCAGTTAATGTAAAAAAAAGAGCCGGTTTTCGTATGACGCTAATAACCCGCTCATTTCTTTACATATGATTATTTATAGAAGACCTTGTCAATATTGTATTTTGCCTGAAGAGTATTAATAATATAGGTTTCATAGATCTCTCTCTCCATCGGGTCATCAACCACAAAAACTGCAATTTTATACACTTCATCGCGATGCGCTTTGATGGGTGATACAGTATCTTCAAAATGGCGTTTTACTCGAGGTCTTAATTTTCGAGCTTTGCCGACAAAAAGCAATTCGTCATTGGCGTTAAAAAAAAGAATGATCCCACCTTTATCACGGGGAATTTTATTGTAATCGGTAAAACCATAGACACTGCTTAGTACTGATTCTACTTTTTCTCCTACTTGTCTCTTTTTCATAATCACAACATCTGGATTTGGTATATCAATTTTTATCATAAAAAGAATCTCTCCCTGCTTAAAATAACGGCGAACCCGTTTGACTGATAGTTCATTATAGCACAACCTGCGATTTTGAGGATTGTCTTTCTTAATTTACCCATTTTTTTATGATTGAACACCTGATGTAATAGGGAGAAAGTTGTTTTTTATTATAGATAATAGTGGTAAAACAAGGCTAGGTTTTGTACACTTAAGGAAGGTATTGGAATTTTTGGGATTCAAAATATCATCTTACGTGAAAAATCTTAGTTTAGGGTGTAGGATGATAATAGCTTTCTATTTTTAAATAGGAAGATACGAAAAATTAAGATACGAAAGGGAGTTAGTATTATGGCAATTTCATTATCAAAAGGTCAAAAAGTGGATCTAACCAAAACAAATCCTGGTTTATCCAAGGTGGTTGTTGGTCTTGGTTGGGATACTAATCGTTATGATGGTGGGAACGATTTCGATTTAGATGCAAGTATATTTTTATTAAATGCGAATGGTAAGTGTGCGTCCGAAAAGGATTTTGTTTTCTATAATCAGCTTGAGGGCGGAAATGGATCCGTGGTACATACTGGTGATAACCGTACAGGTGAGGGGGATGGCGATGATGAGCAAGTAAAAATAAATTTAACGGCCGTTCCTTCTGAAGTGGAGAGAATCTCGTTTGTTATTACCATTCATGATGCGGAAGCACGTGGTCAGAATTTTGGACAAGTGTCAAATGCCTTCTGCCGCATCGTCAACGAAGAGACAAACCAAGAAATCATCCGTTATGATTTAGGGGAGGATTTCTCCATTGAAACAGCCATTATTGTTGGGGAACTATACCGCCACAACGGCGAATGGAAATTCTCTGCTGTCGGCTCTGGCTACCAAGGCGGACTCGCCCGCATTGCAACAGACTTCGGCCTAAACGTAGGGTAAACCAAAGAAGCGCCATCTCAAAAATACCGTCGTAAAAGAAAAAAGGACAAGCTGAATCTGTGGATCCAGCTTGTCCTTTTTCGGTTAATAGGAAAGTATAAGTTTCGGCTTTGAGAATTGTCCAGCTCCAGGCGCCTTGCACTTTTCTTGTATTATCACAGTGGTATTACAGCTTATGGTGTCAGGCACCATTTACAAGTCATTGATATTGGTAATTAGGTTCAATTTTGTGTTATGGTTAGAGGGTTATGCTATTTGGTTTTGAGGTGAGTGGTTTGATGAAGTTTTTGCTTAAAACGCAGGTTTTTGCTATTGTGATGGCCCTTTTTTGGATTATTTACTTAATTGTTTTGGCTTTTTTAGATCAGCCGGGTCGTGCCCTTCAGCACATCAACTCGTTTGTTTATGGATTTGCTATTTTATTAGCCGTCATTTATTTTCTATTATCTAAATATTTAATCGGACGAAACTGGCTTGCTCTTCCACTGGTTCTGATTCCTTATTTTCTTCTTTACAAACCGGTTTTACAGCGAATTATAGTAAGCATAGCAAATGAAAGCTATAGCAAGATTCTCAATTTTCTTGCACTATCAACTGGGGCCACACATCTTCTTGCCATAATCTGTGGATTAGGATTTGGGATCATGTTCTCGAGACCCCATTTTAAGGCCTGATACATATCTAGAAAAAGGACAAATCTCTGGTACAAAAGGGGGATTTGTCCTTTTTTAGCCGATAGGAAAGCATAACTTTCCTATCAGGCATAAGGCAGCTACGCCTCTGTCTTCGCCTAACGGCTCGCCATTCGGCGAGTATGCTTTAACTAAAACAGAGTTTAGTCAACGTTCGTCGTATAAACATTGTCTTCATTCCATTGTTACTCTTAAACATGGAAAACATTCGTTTCGTGCTGCTGCCTGTTTTTATGTATAATTGTGAGGAAGGGGTGACTGCTTTATGGAAGGAAAATGGCTGATAGCGGATCGGGATTTGAATGAACGCGAGGGGTTGAAATGGTTATTAAAGACTTCATCAATTCCCGTTTCGGATATTTTTTTAGCAGAGAACTACCAGGAATTTATCGTTCTATTTGAAAAAGAAACACCTGATATTGTCCTATTGGAATTAGACATGATTAGTAAAGAGGAGTGGTCCTCCTTCCGTGAACTGATGCAAATCTATGACCCCATCTTACTTCTAACCAGTGCAGAAGCTACCTTTGAAAAAGCAAGACTGGCAATCGATATGCAGGCATTGGACTTAATGATTAAACCTTTTTCAACAACAAAGGTAAAATCAGCGTTTCAAAAAGCTTCACGAAGACTGAGTGCTAATTTTTACACTAGAAGCCTTCACCATCCTCAGTCACATAAAGACATTTCCTATGAAGGACTATTCCTCTCACAGGAATCAACATCTGAAAATGTTAAAATAGCGGCCTTTCAGACAGAAAGTGTCGAAATGGTGCCCACATTATATTCCTTTATCATGGAATATCCCTTTATCGACAACCGCGGTGTTTTTGCGCTAAGTGATATGGTGGTGCTTTTATTCAAGGAAACCTGCCACAACATGACTGAACAATGCCAAAAAGTGATGAGAAAGTGGGAAGAAGAATATTCTGATCCACTGGCAATCGTTGTGCACAAAGAAAACTCCTCGGCGATGACCCTAAATCAGAAATATCTACAAACTCGGAAAATGCTGGAATTTACCTACTATAAAGGATATCGACAAGTTGTCGAGTTAGAATTATTACCAGATTGGGGGCATATCGATCCATTTTTAACACCTCCAGAACAAAGAGAATGGGTCGATATGCTGACAAATCTCGATTTGGAAAAAATAAAAACGTGGCTCTATGATGAATTTCTTCAATTACAGGACCCCTATCCGGATCCTGGTTTAGTAAGAATTAGGTTAACGAGTATTTTGGCGCAAGTAAGAAGATTTATGAAGAGCAACAATCTGAACGACAATCCAAATCATGAACAAGATTATCGATATATTTTTAATTCGATCCTATATGATACCGTTCTCTATCGGACGGTACAAAACCTCATTTTATTTAGTCAAAAAATATTTGTTGGTGCTGAAATGAGCATGCAAAGTGTGAAACAAGATCCAATTGAACTAGGAATCGCTTATATGGAGGATAATTTTTCTAATAGTGACCTTCGATTGGAAGACGTTGCGCAATATGTCGATCGGAATCCCTCCTATTTCAGTCATCTGTTGATCACGAAAACCGGCTCCAGTTTTACAGAGGTGTTGGCAGGCTTACGCATGAAAGAAGCAAAGCGACTATTAATTGAAACCAGAAAGCCGATTAAAGAGATTGCACTTATGGCAGGGTACCAGAATGCCAACTATTTTAGCAGAATGTTTAGGGAATTAATCGGCATCTCGCCACGTGAATTCAGAATGCAAAAACATAATCGAAAGCATAAGAGGACAGTTTAGTAAAATTGTTCTCTTTTTTCTATAAAAAGTTTCTTTTTCTAAAAAAATAAACATTTTTTAAACAACTGTCCTAAAAAAACTGTAGTTTTTTATATAAATATTATCCATTATCTAATTATTCACTCGTATTTTTCAGAAAATTATATTTTTATAATATAGATAGAATAATAAATAGGGAGTGAAATGAATGGAAACGAATATAGCAAAAAAGCGCGTAATTAAGAATTATAAAGGAACCGACTTACATGCTAAGGGCTGGATTCAAGAGGCCGCACTGCGGATGTTGATGAACAATCTTGACCAAGAGGTTGCCGAAAAACCGGAGGATTTAGTGGTTTACGGTGGGATTGGGAAGGCTGCCCGTAACTGGGAGTCTTATGATGCAATTGTGAATACACTACTGGAATTAGAAAATGACGAAACTTTGTTAATTCAATCTGGTAAACCGGTGGCAGTTTGGAAATCTCACAAGGATGCCCCGCGTGTCTTACTTGCAAACTCTAACCTTGTGCCTGCTTGGGCGAATTGGGAGCATTTCCATGAGCTTGATCAAAAGGGCTTGATGATGTATGGACAAATGACGGCCGGCAGCTGGATTTATATTGGCAGCCAAGGGATTGTTCAAGGAACCTATGAAACGTTTGCCGAATTAGCACGTCAAGCATATGGCGGAACCTTAAAACACACGATTACACTTACAGCAGGACTTGGCGGAATGGGCGGTGCGCAGCCACTAGCTGTTACGATGAACGATGGTGTGTGTTTAGCGATCGATGTGGATGAGACAAGAATTGACCGCCGGATTGAAACCGCTTACCTTGATGTGAAAACAAATGACCTTGATGAGGCATTGAAAATGGCGCAGGAAGCGAAAGCCGCAGGTAAGGCATTATCGATTGGTTTATTAGGAAATGCAGCGGAAATTTTACCGCAAATGATTGAAAAAGGCTTCAATCCTGATGTTTTAACTGACCAAACTTCAGCACACGACCCATTAAACGGCTATGTTCCTGTTGGTTTTAGCTTAGAAGAAGCTGCATCTTTACGTAAGGCTGATCCAGCTAAGTATGTGGACCTTTCGAAGCAGAGCATGGCAATCCATGTGAAGGCAATGCTGAAAATGCAAGAAAAGGGCGCCGTAACATTTGATTATGGTAACAACATCCGCCAGGTGGCAAAGGATGAAGGTGTGGAGAATGCCTTTGATTTCCCTGGCTTCGTTCCGGCCTATATTCGTCCGCTATTTTGCGAAGGAAAAGGCCCGTTCCGCTGGGCGGCACTTTCCGGCGACCCTGAGGATATTCGCAAAATTGATGAAGCATTACTGCGCGAGTTTAAGGATGATGAGCATCTGTGCAAATGGGTGAAGATGGCCCAGGAAAAAATCAGCTTCCAAGGACTTCCTGCTCGTATTTGCTGGCTTGGATACGGTGACCGTGCCCGGTTTGGTAAAGTGATTAACGATATGGTTGCTTCTGGCGAAGTCTCAGCTCCAATCGTGATTGGCCGTGATCACTTAGATGCTGGCTCTGTTGCGTCGCCGAACCGTGAAACAGAAGCAATGAAGGATGGCAGTGATGCCGTATCCGACTGGCCGATTTTGAATGCGATGATTAATGCTGTCGGCGGTGCAAGCTGGGTATCGTTACACCATGGCGGCGGCGTTGGTATGGGATATTCGCAGCATTCAGGGATGGTCATTGTTGCGGATGGTACGAAGGATGCGGAAGTTCGACTTCAGCGAGTCTTAACAACTGACCCTGGAATGGGGGTAGTTCGTCATGCGGATGCCGGTTATGAGCTTGCCATTCAAACAGCAAAGGTAAAAGGGATTAAAATGCCAATGCTAAAGCAAGATTAATAGACTGAGAGGATGATGGAATTGAGTAAAGCAGTTTTTATCAGAAATGCTTCTCAGCTCGTTACATTACAGGGGGGGGCCCATGCTCCCCTAGTAAAAAAAGCGATGTCTGAGCTTGGTATTATTGAAAATGGCAGTGTTTGGATCGAGGACGGCGTGATTCAAGCAGTCGGTAAGGATGAGGAACTTTGTGAAAAATTTTCCAGTCGTCTTGGTGAAGCAGAAATAGTTGATGCAAGCGGCAAACTCGTTACTCCAGGTCTCGTCGACCCACATACACATTTAGTTTTTGCAGGGAGCAGGGAAAATGAGTTTAATATGAGGCTACAGGGTGCGACATACATGGAGATCATGAACGCAGGCGGCGGCATTTATTCAACAACAAGGGCGACACAGGCTGCGTCACATGATGAACTTTTTCAGGAAAGCTTTGGCCGGTTAAATCAATTCTTGCGTCACGGGGTAACGACGGTTGAAGCGAAAAGCGGCTATGGGATGGAATGGGAAACGGAATTAAAGCAGCTAGAAGTAGCGAAACTGTTGAATGAAAAGCATGTCATTGATGTCGTTTCTACCTTTATGGGTGCTCATGCCGTGCCGAAGGAATATAAAGAAAATCCTGATGAGTTTGTGAGGCTGCTCGTGGAAGAAATGATTCCAAAGGTGGCGGAGCTTGGATTAGCAGATTTTAACGATGTTTTCTGTGAGCATGGTGTTTTTACACCTGGGCAATCTCGGATCATTCTTGAAGCAGGGAAGCGTCACGGGTTAATTCCTAAGATTCACGCTGATGAAATTGAGCCATATGAGGGAGCAGAGCTTGCAGCAGAAGTAGGGGCCATTTCGGCGGATCATTTACTCAAAGCATCGGAAAAAGGGATGAAGGCAATGGCCGAAAAAGGTGTGGTCGGGGTGCTACTGCCAGGGACTGCTTACTTTTTAATGGCGGAATCTGCGAATGGCCGAAAAATGATTGACCTTGGGGTTCCGGTTGCATTGTCTACAGATTGTAACCCTGGCTCTTCACCAACAGTCTCCCTGCCATTTATTATGAATCTTGGATGCTTAAAAATGGGGATGACACCTGCAGAAGTCATCACGGCAACAACGATTAACGCGGCACATGCGATTAATCGCGGCCATGAGATTGGGAGTTTAGAAGTTGGGAAAAAAGGCGATGTGACGATTTTTAACATCGAGAATTATATGAAACTTCAATACTCATACGGAGTAAATCATACCGATTCTGTAGTAAAAAATGGTCAGGTGGTTGTTAGGGGAGGTCATTTAGTTGAAGAGCTTTCTCTATCCTAAACTGAATCCGCCAAGTTTTACATGGGTAAGACCCGAACGAGATGCAGATGTTGCAAAGGTTCATGAATGGATTCAGCCGCTTACCGCTGAGTCTGACCCTGAAAAAAGTAAGGACGCCGATTTTATAGTTGTCGGCGTCCCGCTTTCCCGTTCATCGATCAGTGCATCGGGTGCCTCTGAATTTCCAGATGCCTTCCGCCGCGCATGGAAAGGATTCACCACCTATAATTTGGATGAAGATTTGGATTTATCGGAAATGACGGCAGTCGATGTTGGTGACATTCCCATGCACGTTACTGATATACGCCGCTGTCATGACAATATTATACAAGCTTCCGCGGCGATCCATGAACATTTTAGAATGTCAAAAGTGTGTGCGATTGGCGGCGATCATTCAATTACTGCGATGATGGTAAAAGGGCTGCATCAGGCACGATCTAACGAAAAAATTGGGATACTCCAGTTTGATACCCATTTCGATTTACGGGATCTTACTGATAACGGCCCGTCCAACGGGACACCGATGCGTAACCTGATTGAAAGCGGTGTTGTTAAGGGATCCAATATGTACAACATTGGGCTGCATGGTTTTTTCAATACGAAGGATTTGAAGATGTATGCTGATGAAAAGGGCGTTAACTATATTACTCTTCGCAATGCAAGAAAAAAGGGGATTGAAGAGACGGTCTGCCAGTGTTTAGCGGAATTGGCGGAAAAGGTCGACACGATTTATTTAACCGTTGACATGGATGTAGTAGATATCGCCTTTGCTCCAGGGGTACCGGCATCGACGCCGGGGGGCAT
>Ga0213822_1000614_pt1 | contig 26252 bp, 35 predicted proteins | sample MC6MC0908MG_FD_179872 | JGI IMG/M metagenome (GOLD analysis project Ga0213822, IMG submission 179872) | Enriched soil aggregate microbial communities from Iowa State University, Ames, United States - MC6-MC0908-MG | ecosystem: Environmental > Terrestrial > Soil > Unclassified | place: USA: Iowa...
GGCGATCGGTTTCGGTGAGGTCGGCGTGCTCCGCAAGGTAGCGATTCGCAATCTTGTTGGCATCGCCATTGTCTTGCAGTCCGGCCAGCTGCTTCTGCAACGTGTCGAGATAGGTCTGCCCCGCTGTACTCATGCCGGTCTTCGCGGCATTGTTGGCCGTCGTCGCAGCCGTGTTGCGGTCCGTCTCACCCGTCAACTCAGCGAGCTTGGTCTTCAGGTTCTGCAGCTCGCCACTTAGGTCCGAGGCTTTGATCTGCCCGGTTTCGATAGCCTGGGCCATAGCTTCGGTAACGCCAGGGATACCGCGCACCTGGTCGGCGACTGCCTTCCAGTCCACAACCGCGCCATTGGCAAAATCTTTCGCGGCAGACCGTACCAGGTCGAGCGCTTTTTGAGCCTCCCCAGGCATGGGCGCCAGGCCAGTCATCAGGCCGTCGACACCAGCAGCTCCGACACCCCGAAGGTCATTTTCGAAGCGATCAGCAATCGAGCCCGAAACCTGAGAAAGTTGGCTCTGCGTGTCTTCGATCTTGCCCTGAAGTTCGCGCAGCGCAACGGCCTGGGTCGCGCTGTTCAGCTTGTTGAAGCGCTCGACCAGCTTGTCGAGCGGGTCGCTGAGGTCTCCCAGCTTCTTCTCTAGTGAGTCGGAGTTGTCCCTCAGCAGCAGGAAACTGGCGGCGGCGGTACCAGCCATAATCGCGAGTCCCGCTGGGCCGCCCAAGGTAGCCAGCAGCCCGCCCGTTGCTGCGCGGCTCAGGTTAGCTTGGGCAATCGCCAGCGTCTCAGTAGAGGCGGTCAGCGCGGCCTGTCTTGGTATGAGCTGGCTTTGCACCAATGCCAAGCGCTGCAGGCCTGTGGCAGCAGCTACCGAAGCCTGAGCCTCTTGAAGCTGTGCCTGGGCGAAAATCCGCTGAGCTTCAGCTGCCGCAAGCGCCGACCTGGCGCCTTGCAACCCGGCCTTGTGTTGGGCAAGTATCGCGCCAACTGCTGTGTAGGCTTTCGCGGCATAGGAGGTCAAAGCTGCGGCCCCGGCACCAGCCATCGCCACCGCCACAAGGTCAACGTTCTCGGCCAGCACTACCAAGAAGTTGGACAGAGCCGCCACGGCGCCGGTTTGTTCCTCCATCTTGCCGAGGAATGCCCCCGTGGCATTCCCGATGTTGTTCAGTGCATCCTGAACACTTGTGGACATATCTGCTACAGCCTTGCGGTTGGCCTCCACCGTTTGCAGCAAGCCAGTATTAATATCCTCAAGGGCCAGCTTCCCGTCGCTACCAAGCTTGCGAACCTCGTCGGCGCCCTTGCCAGTAGCGTTGGCTATTGCATCCACGATGGTCGGCATGGCTGCCTGGATCGACTGCCAGCCATCAACTTCTACCTTTCCGGTCTGGAGTGCCTTCGAGTAGGCATCTAGTGCCGATCCAGCCTTATCAGCCGCCGCAGCGTTCGTCACCAAGAGGAAGCTGAAACTGTCAGTGATATCCAGCGTCTGCTGCGTGTTGAAGCCCAGACTACGCATCACATCAGCGGTGCGGATGTAGAGCTCTTGGGCCTCGGCCAGTGGCCGGTATGTCTCCTGGGCGGTCTGCATTAGGTGCTCCTGCACCATTTGGTATTCGCCCGCGCTCCCTGCGGCCGCCCTCATGCGGTCAGACATCTGACCGTAGGCATCAACTTGCTTGATGATTCCCCCGATCAGGCCAGCACCCGCAACCGCCGCGAAGGCCCCGCGCACGAGTGTCCCTGCGCCGTGAGCCGCAGCACCAGCTCTATCAAACGCAGTGTCAACCGTCGCCAGATTGCGATCGATTGCCTGACTCGTCTTGGAAACCAGTTGATCTGCACTCGCCAATTCACGTCGCAACTGGGCAGTTGTCGCCTCGATCTGTACAAGCATCCCCTGGACTTGTTGGTCAGCCATGCTTTTCTCCGGGCCATAAAAAAACCCGCCGAAGCGGGTAGTAAAACGGGAAAACTAACGACAGTGCGTCGACCAGGCTGTCTCAAAATCTCGTGGGTTCATGCGGCCATCATTTTCGAAAACTACCATTTCCTTGCTTGCCGCGATAAATCTCCTGAAACCAACGTAGCCCCCAAACGAATTCTTGGAATTCACCTCGCCACAAAGCCCGTGCTGATTACGAAACTCAGCGCTGCCTGGATCTTTTAAGACTCCACCCACAAATTCTCTAGCAACGCGCTGGTTTCTTATCTCAGCCATTGCGGCTGCACTTTCTGCCTTCTTCGCATCCGATTGTCCGCATGCTGCCAGCAACAAAAAGGTAGGAAGCATCAGTATCATTTTCTGCATTGGTCATTCCCTCGCACTCGAACAGGGAAGACTAACAAAACGCTAATTGGCACGTCTTCCCGTCAGCGCCTGCCGTAGCTTATCCGCCACATTAGAGGCCTTCGGCTTGCCCTGCTGCCCCGAGGCCTTACCACTGCCGAACGGATTGGTCATCTGAGCCCACTCAATCCTGGCATCCATGGCCATGAACAGCTCAGGAAGCGGCGTAGACCAGGCCACATCAGGCGCCCAGCCCAGCCAACCGGTGGCGATCCCATACAGCCGGTCGACGTAGCTGCCGTCCTCGACAGCGCTTACGCCGTCCCGGCATGGTCGTTTCCCTGGTCACCACCTCGCGGATTGTAGAGAGCACCCAAGTACTTAGTGACCACCGGCGTCAGCCCGGCCACGCCTTCCTGCCATACCTTCTCGGGCAGGGCTTCGGCAGCCTTGCCTTCTAGGTCAGCGCCAGCGGCGATGATGAAGGCCACCGCATCTACGCCGACTGCATGCAGGGCTCCTGATGCGCCGCGCAGGCCGCCAAACCGGCTCTCAATGGCACGAACAGCCTTAAGGGTAGGCTTCAGGGTGAGGTGCTCATCGCCCAGCATCACGGTCACGGTGCCGTGCAAGGTGTTGTTCATAGATCGATCCTGCGAGGCCGGGGCCGAAGCCCCAGCGGAGTTATGGGGTAACCGGCGCCGGCAGCAGCTCGATGATGTCCGAGTTGATGCCGATGGTGACGTTGCGGCGGACCACGTTATCGGCAGCACCTGGTGCGACGGTGTTGTTCATCACCTTCCCGCGGTAGTAGAAGGTGGTCGGCTTAATCGCCGGCGAAGCATCAGGGTCACCGTCGTTGAGGGTGATCTTGATGTTGTAGTCGCCCTTGCTGCGGTCCTTGTGCGCGGTCTTGATGGCGGTCTGGCCAGCGTCGACGTTGTCCAAACCCACGGTCATAGTCATGTCGCCGGCATCGGCGGTGCCCTTGTACTTGCGCACACGGCCATCCTTCAGCGAGGTGAAGTTCACGCTGCTGAAGGTATCGCCGAACTCGCCCAGGTCTTCGATCTCGCCCACTTCGACGTAAGTGTCGGCTTCGTATTCGGTCTGGGTGTCCGCGCCGGTCTTGCCACCAATGAAGAGGCGGCAGCCGGCGGCTGTGTTGAGGTTGTCGTCGGCCATGGGGGTTCCTCCAAAGGCACATTGGATAAAAGCCGCGGCGCGGCCGGTGGGTGATTCAGTGGGTGGTGATCACGCGGACGGTGATCGAGCCCTGGTAAGTGATACCGTCCGCGTCGCGCTGGGCGTCGGACTGCTCCACCCGGACGGAGACCGCGCGACCCACCTCCAGCGGCAGCCGGCGCTCATCGAGGGCGGCGATAACTTCGCCGTTGATGCGTTTGACCTCGGCCTGGCCCACGGCATCGGACCAGACCGACAGGTACAGCAGGCGCACTTCGCGCTTTCGTCCCGAGATCGGGCTGCTGTTGACCGAAACCTCTCGATCGATTGAGACGTACGGCATCTCGGCGTTCAGCGGCGCACCGTCGTATATCGGGCAGCTGACCTCAGCCTGAAGCCTGGCAAAGATGGCCTCCTGCAGGGCCAGTGATGGGTCAGCCATTACCTACCCCCTGGCTTGCCTTGCGCAGCGTTCGGCGAACCGCTTCCTCAAGGTCGGCCATGACGTACTCGCGGTTTACGTCCAGGGATGGGCGAAGCCACGGGTGGGCCGGCCTAGCGGGTATGTCCGGGTACTTTCCGAAGAAGTGCTGTCCGTCGGACTTGTTCTTCGTATCGCGCTGCCGGATCGAATTGCGCCGGCCTTTCAGCTGCGACTTGTCGCGGTTGTTGGTGTGCACGCCGCCAACCGCGTCCCGGTCAGCTCGCTGGTAGATGGTGCCGGTATAGCCCTTGGTACCGTACTCGAGGAACCGCAGGTAGAAGAAGCGGCGGTTGTCCCGCTTGCCCCTGATGCCTACCTGGGCATCCAGCCCGCTGGGCGAGACATAGACCCGCAGCGCCGCCGACGCAGCGCCGGTGTCCTTCGGGATCAGCTGCTGCTGGGTGGCCAGCACCCGGGCGGCAGCCTTGGTCATGGCCGGGTGGAGCTCGTTGTCCATCGTCTTGTGGATATTGCGTAGCGTCCGGCGCAGCCGGATATCGCCGCGAATACTGGACCGGCGCCTCATGGCCTACTCCTTGGCCGGTTCGGCCTTCGCTGGCTTCGCGGACTTGTCGGTAACCGCTTCGGCATACCCCCGGGCAATCAGGCCTTCGCCATAGGCCTTGTCGACCTCGAACTCTTCGCCCTTCTCACGCTCACCAGATGCGCCCGTCAGCGGGCCTAGTGCTCGAATTTTCATTCTTCACCTCATGGGTTTGGGACTGATGAGCAAAGAAGCCTCATCAGCGAGTTATCGTTGTCGGGCAGCACAGCTTCGACTTTGTAAGTCACCCCGCGTCTTGTTATCCGCCAACCGGCAGCAATGTCGGCGCGCGGCCTGGCGATGATCTCGGCGGTGACTACGGACGACAGCTTCTCGGCTACTGGTGCCACCCTTCCGGTGGGGGTACGAATCTCAGCCCACATGATGGGCGGGGTCGCTGGCAGCCATGTCACCGTCGCACCGCCAGACTTATTCCGCTCTTCATGAGGGAACGCCACCTGGCAGCGATTACGCAGCGGGCCGGCCCTCATACACCCCACCCAATCCGGTGAGGCGTCAGGAGTGCCACCGAGCCATTGGGCAGCTCGGTGGCAATGGTCCCGATCACCACGTCCTCACGGTTGGCGTAAAGGTGACCGAGGATCAGCAAGCAAGCCGCCTGGATCTGCTTGTTGCAGACCATGGGTGAATCACCGGCATCCCCGACGGCGACTGCCTCATCCAGCGCCTGCTGGTTGGCGTAAAAACGGCGGTTCAGATAGTCCATCGCCTGCCCCTCCGCCGCCTCGACCAGCAGCTCCAAGTACTCGTCATCATCATCGGGATCTCGAAGGTGATGCCGGACAATGGACATACTGATAACCGGCATCATCTACTCCTTCAGCGGTTCGAGTGATGCCAGATTCCGCTGCACCAGTTCCTCCGCATGCCGGCGCGGCACCGTATATGCTGGACCGCCGCGACGACGAAGCTCACCCTCATCCATGTACGAACGCAGCGGATAGATTTGAAGAGTCGCAGGGTTGGGGTTGGCCCGATCATCTAGTGCCAACTCATCAGCGCCGGCGCCTCTATCTGCCAAGACTGAGGTAGTTTGAGCGACGGCTTCGGACGCGGCATCGGCGGCGTCCGTCGTAGAGATACCAGCACCCTGCTCGCCTGTGACGCCATTCGGCACAGTGCCATCGGCTGCCTGCCCCTCTGCCGTCAACAAAACCAAGTCCTCCGCCGAGCCTGGCGCAGTTGCAGGGACGCCCGAATCAGCGTAGTCGCTAGCGTCTGGAACGATCGCTCGGCCAGGCGAAAGAGGCAACCCGGCAGCTTCAGCCTGCCCGTTGCTGGAATCAACGGTCGATACCGAATCCTTCGCATCAGCCGTGGAGGCTGGTGTTTCCTGTTTACGTGGCATTGGATTACTCCATTGCGGCGCCATTTCTGGCGCCGCTCTGCGGGATGGTTAAGGCGTGACCAGCGGGCCAGTAACGAACGCTTCGTCGCGATAGATGGCAAAGGCCAGGCGCTCTTCAGCACGAATCGTTGCCATGTTTTTCTCGAAGTCATCACTGTTCTCGGTCGAGATCAGCACTTCAATTTCCATGCGGTCAAAGATCTGAGCGCCGAGCTTGAAAGCACCAACCAGGAAGTCGTTCTGGGTCATGGCCTGGGTGGAAACCACCGGACGATTCCATAGCTTCGCGTTGGTGCCTTCTTGCGGTTGACCGATGATGTAGCGGCCTTCCCCATCCTTGGTCAGCTCAATGGCCGCCCAGTCGATCGGGTTGAGCACGATGCCGTCCGATGGAAACTCGGCCAGTTCGGCCTGCAGAAGTGCCAGACGCAGGCGGTCAATGCGCTGCTCGCCCACCACAGCAACGCCAACCGGGGCGGCGTACAGTTGAGCAACGGTCATGAGGCCCTGCAGGTTCACACCGGTGCCGTTGCCGTAAAGCAACTGAGCCTCTTCAGCCATGTTGAGGCCGTAGCGTGCACGACCGTCGATGTAGCTCTGCAGGGCCTTGGCATCGTCCAGCATCTGCCGACTGGCTTTGAACAAATGGGCGATGGTCCGCACGTTCGCAGTGGTCAGGCCGAAGGTCAGATCGGAGTACGGCTTGGCAGTGGTCTCCGCCACGGTGCGGGCGTTGTTCGTGAAGCCAGTCTCACGGACGTACTCGATGGAGTTCGATTCGGTGGTACCCGGCGCGACTAGGTCGCGAACGGTCAGTCGGCGTTGAGCCGGGGCAATGATCCCGGGCAGGCGCTGAGTCTGCACCAGGTCACCGCCGGTTGCGGTGGTGATGGCCGCACGCGGCACGGAGACACGACGAGAGCCGCGGAAGGACGAGGTCATGTCCTTCATTTCTTCGCTTTCGATCACGAGGGCGCCTACCGATTTCTGCGGCTCCTCCTGATGGTTGCGATCCCGGCTTGCGTTCACGAGCTTCTGCTCGGCCTCGCCCAGTCGCGCCTGAAGCTCGCCCTGCTTGGTCAGTAGTTCATCAACTTTGGCGCGGGTTTCGGTATTCATTTCGCCGGAGGCCTTGATCTGCTTCTCGGTCGCCTCGGCTTGGCTTTTGATCTGATCGCCAATGCCCTTGAGGCTGGCGTTGAGTTCCTTGACTTGGGCTTCAAAGTCCATGGTCACTTTCCTTTCAGAGAATTGAGGAGGTTGGTTGCCGCGCTCAGAGAGGCGGAAAGGTCTGGCGCGACAGCGCGGGGCTTGTCGGGCGGGGCAGCGTTATGCGTACCCCCGCCGGCAGCGCGAGGCATGCCGGACTTGAAACTGGCGAACAGTTCGCGGCGCTCGGAGCGAGGCATGCCGCCCTTGGCCAGGGCTACATCCATGGCCTTGAGCGCATTGGCCTGCGCGGCGTCTTCGGTTTCGCGCTCGGTTACCTCAGTGGGCGACAACAGCCCGGTGGCCAGGCCAAGCTCCACGGCACGCTTGCCACGGATGTAGGTTTCGTCGTCCATCAACTCGGCCATGTCTTCTGTCGACTGGCCGCTGGTCTCGGCATAGAGGTCTGCCATCGCGGCGTCGAACTCCTCCATGTCGTCAGCGATATCCCGCAGGTAGTTGCGATTGCCGGCGAGCCAGGTCCAGCAGTTGTGGATCATGAGAAAGGCGCTGCTGGCCACCTCACGCTTTTTGCCGGCCAGGAATACGATCGAAGCAGCGCTAGCCGCCATGCCGAGGACCTTGGTGGTGACCTGGTGGCTGTGCTCCTGCAGGCGGTTGTAGATAGCAATGCCTTCGAACATGTCGCCGCCTGGCGAGTTGATGTAGACGGTGACATCTCGCTCGCCGATGGCCCGCAGAGCGGCATCGATTCGTTTCAGCGTGACGCCTTCGCCATACCAGTCTTCGCCGATCACTCCGTAAACAGTGATGGTGTCCGAGGTGTTCTCGACGGCCGCCTGGATCGCGGGATTCCATTTTTCGAGCGCGCGCGGGCTCATCTCGCTGCGCAGGCCGCGAGACTGGATCTTGTGCTTCATGGATTGCTCCCGTGATTTACTTTTCCGGCTGTTGGAGCCAGTTCATCAGTGCGGCCCGTGCGGCCTGGCTATCGTTTTGCTTGCCCAGCTGGTCAAGTGGCACCAGGTTGGATTGCACAGTCAGTACATCGCCACCCGGCATGCTCGGAAGATTTTCTTTCCGCCGGCCCTCGTTTCGGGTCATGTAGCCGTTCTGCCCCATCGTGCTGAGATAGGCCGCGCGACCGGTGCTGTCCGCGCGCAGGAACGCTTCAAGTGAGTACTCTGCGTAGAACTTGATCCGATCAACAGCCGTCATGCACCACTTGTTCACGCACTGCTCGATAGGCGCCGTGAAGGACATGATGCAGTAGGTGAGAAACGCGATCTGCTGCTGTTCCAGGCCCGTGCCCCAGTTGCTGCCCTTGTCGGTCTTCATCACCATCCAAGGTGGGACGCCGAACCAGCGGCAGATTTCCTCAATGCTGTGTCCTCTCGACTCCAGCAGCTGCGCATCAGCAGGGTTGATGCCGATCATTTCCGGCTTCACACCTTGCTCGAGCACAGGGCTCTTGCCGGCATTCAACGCCCCGGAGATCGTCTTGACGTACTCGCGGAACTCGACGCGCTGGGCCGGATTCAGCGTCTTGTCTACCGAAAACGCGACCGTCGGCATCATGCCGTTCCGGAAGGTGCTGTTGGCGGCGTCGTCAGCAGACATCGCAGAACCGAATACATCTGCGCCGTACCGAATAGCAGAAAGGCCGACTCGGCCGTCCAGGGTGAAGGCTGGGATGTGCAGCATGCCCTGCCGCTGGATCTCTCGGCGGGCTCCCTTTCGGGGTCTGAAGAAATACCTGAGCCGTCCATCGTCGTCGAATTCAAGATCGACTCTCGACGGCATCAGGAAGTCCAAGGCGATGACGCGCCCAGCAGAGCGATGGATCTCGCAGTAGGCGTTGCCCCACAACAGCATCGAGGCGACGACTGCCTGCCAGAAATGGAAGGCAGCCATATCTTCGTTGGGGCTGTTGTGCACAACGTCGTACAGCGGGAAATCACGGGCGCTCTCTCGACTACCATCGGGCATCCGCCGGTAGATGCTCAACGGCAAGCCAGCTACCGAAGTCGAGATAATCCGAACGCATGCCCACACGGTGGACAATCGCATGGCCTTATCGACGCTGACTGACTTACCACTACTGGACTGGGCGCCGTTGAAGGCACTCCAGAAACCTCCATCCGACAGCTTGATGGTCTTGCCCAGCCATTCACTCATACTGGCTGAAGGCTTGGTGGCAGCAGCCCCCAAAGCCTGAGATAGGGTTTTAATCACTGACAAGCCCTCTGCGGATGAAGCCGGCGATGCAGAAGAAGCTCAGCGATCCAGCCAGCAAGGCCCAACCGGTACCAGCCAGCATCCAGACCCCGCCGCATGCCAAGCAAAAAGCGACCACTGCGCAGGCGATGAAAATATGAAATGCGTTCATGCGATCAGTGGATCCCGAATGCCTGCCATGAAATTGTCCATCCCGCCCCTGCCCTCTGGATTGAGGCTCAGCAGCGAAACGGCGTTGAATGTAGCCATCAGCGGGTCAATCTTTGCGGTGCCCGATGCTTGCTTGGTTATCAAGAAGGCGTTAGCCGAAGGCACGCCCTTGGCATTTCCGCAGGACCAGGCCATGAGCGGCTGACCACAATGGAGCAGCGAACCCTCGGCAAGCTTGCGTTCCGTCGTTTTGATTGCGCCGGTGAGTTTCCAGCCTTGAGAGATGCCCACGATCTTGTCCTCCTCGACGCCGGCATCCGCAAGCGCGTCGAGCACTGCGCCGATGCCGGCCGGGTCGAGGCCAACTTTGTCGAGTAGTCCGGTGCCATTGACGCGAGCTACGATGGCCGCAAATTGCTCAACGTCATCACCGATGCGTTCCACAATGGTGATGTCGCCAGCCTTTTCCAGGTCCCTCAAGCGTGGTGCTTCTGACTTGCGGCGCTCCAGAACCGAAGGGTGGGCCCAGGCGTGAGCCCAGTGGAACCACCTGCGAGTTCCCGCCTCCCGGCCCATCACGGCAAGACCGAGCAAGTCATCAAGCCCACCGCCGTCACCGCCAACATCAATGACCTCGCATCGCGTGAGGATTTCTTCGAGGCTTAGCCACGCTGAAGCCTGCGCCTCCCAAAATTCCGCTCCGACCCACGCGTCGGACATCAGCGCCAGGCCGATCTCGATGTTGAGGTGCTTAGCCAGGAACCCACGTAATTCAGCCTCACCGTCCAGCTCAGCCTGCATAAACAGGCGTTCAAGCGTAGGCCGGTCAACGGAGTAGTCGATGTTCGGATTGACCAGGTGGAAGTTCTCAGGCTTCCGCGCCTCGCCGCTCTTGATCATCTCTTGAGAGAACTCATAGATGATCGGCAGGAAGCGGTTGTCGTCGATCCGGCCATCACGCACGCCGCGTGCATAGTTGAGCTTGGAGCGGAACACACCCGCCGGCGGCTCATTCGACTGGGTCGTCAGCCAGATGATGAAGCCTTCGGGTCGCGACAGCAGACCGCCAGTGGCCTCGCGGATCATGTCAGCGGCTTTCGGGTTTTTGCCGAATAGCCAAGCTTCGTCGATGAGGACACCGACGGCTTTCTTGCCGCCCACCACATCGCTATCCGCAGCCACCACCTTCAAGGTGGCACCGGTCTCGCGATGGGTGATCAACCGCAGGTGCGGCTGAACATGCAGCAACGCTTTCAGCTCGTCGTCATTGTTGACCATGTCTTTGGCCGGGATGAACGAGTTGTCGGCAATCTCCTTGGTCGGCGCCAGGATGATGAACTCAGCCGAAAGACGCCAGTTGCGGATCAGTGCGGTCAGCATAATCCCTGCAGCAATCGTAGATTTACTGTTTTTCTTCGGGATGCAGAGCATCACTTCGCGGATCAGACGCTCGCCAGTCTCGCTGTTGTAGCTGCCGAAGATGGCCCCGGCGAACGCCAAGACCCAGGGTGCGCAGGCAGCCTCAATGGTGGGGCTGCCCGGGGCATCGACGATCTTCAGCCCCTTGAACACATCGAGGCCGGCTTCAGCTTCGTCTGGAAACAGCGGCTCGGGGATGATTGATTCGCCCGCAGCAAGGCACCTCCACCAATCCGGGCAGGCTGTTGTCCATTGCATAGGTCAGTTCTTCACTACGGAGAGAGGCGGCTTGCCCTGGGAGTACTTGCCTTTACCGACCTGCTTGGCGGCCTCGGCCTTCTGCTCTTTCTTGCCCTGGTCGGCGACCTTGCCGTGCACATAAGGCATTAACGTCTTGGCCGCTTCCAGCCGCATGCGCATGTCGGCGCCTTCTGCGTTCATCAGTTCAGTGAGGAAGGCTCGCGGGTCGTCGGTCTCGGTTAACGACAGCTCATCGGCGTGCTGCTCCTGAGGTTGTTCGGCTTTAACTTTTCGAGAGGGTTTAACCTCAGAACTGGAGGCCTGCTTTTGCTTCAAGCGGCGCCCGACTTCGGCAAGTACATCGGGCTCCTTCGCAAGCTTGGAGCCCGCCTGCGACGCGGTCTTCTCCGAATATCCTGCGGCGATCGCCGCCTCGCGATTTGTGGCACCCGACAGCAAAGCGTCAACAAACCGCCGCTTCTTGTCGGTTAAAGCCATGGTTAACTTTTCCTGAAACGGGAAAAAATGTGTACGTGGGGTCGGAGGCGGTCTAGCTAGATGAGAATCCCTAGCTTTTGCCCCACCTACCCTTTTCGTGGCACACCATTGACGTGCCTCTAGTTCCTGTCAGCCGACTCACGACGATCTGGTGACGCCTCAGCCGCCTAGACCCGCGGCCTCCTCCGCCTGCTTGACGGAGTCGTGGCAGGGCTTGCAGAGGCTCTGCCAATTGGTCTGGTCCCAGAAGAGAACCATGTCACCCCGGTGAGCAAAGATGTGGTCGACTACCCGTGCTGCAGTTGTGCGACCGTTCCGCTCACAGAAGACGCAGAGTGGATTGTCATTTAGGTACTGTTCTCGAGCCTTCTGCCATCGGTAGTCATAACCACGCTGAGAGCTGGTCATGCCGCCCCGCCAGCTGCCTGGCGTGACCGTCTTGACTCGCGAGCCTACGCTCTCCTTGATGCGAGAGCCAAGCGTCTTGAGCCTGGCCATCAGTCTTTCGCCTCGCTGATCAGACGCACGATGTCATCAGCCCGCTGCTTAACCTCCAGCACCTGACCATCGAACGTGCGAACGATTGCACAGATGCCGTGCCACTGACTGCTGGTGCAGGCTTCGTCAACACGAGCAATTGCCGCGGGAGTCAGATAACGCTTTAAGCCGTTGCTGTCGGTCAATGTGATCATCGGGTCACCCTTGCGCTTTGCGAGACAGGAACAGGTCGGAGTAGCCGCGAAGCTTCTCCACGCCCATGAAGCCGACGGCGCCTCCGGCGAAGGTAGCCATGCCTTGCGGCAAGCCCATCCATTCGAGCAAGGGCACCAAGGCCAAAGTAATGAGGCCGCAGAGGGCGCCCTCCAAGAGCATCTGTCGGCGGGTACCGCCGCCATACACCACCCGCAGGGCGGCGATCGCGACCGACAGGCCTGCGGCATACAGCTGAGGCTGGTGAGCCAGCACCCAGGCAAGCACAGCGGCCCACAGGCCAGGATCCTTCTCGGGCATGTTTGGCATCTCGATTCCTCCCGTTGCGGGGAGCGGATAGGAGAAGGCCCGCTTCATCAGCGGGCCCAGTGACTCAGACTAAAAGTTGGTAGGTGCCCAAGTACCAGGCGTGCCTGCTGCGGTACAAGTCAGCTCACGCACCGAACCTGCTGCTCCTGTAGGAGTGCTGTTTTTGATGCGATCTCCTCGCTTGTATGTGCCGACTGTCGGAGCAACGCCAGTCCCCCAGAAATCCGCAGGCTCCCAGCTGTTTTCGCTGGACAGGTTGCGCGAAGTACCTACCGAGAGATACGGGGTAGTGACGCCAGCTCCCACGATGTTGCCATGAATCCGGTTCAGTGCACCCGCTGCGTACAAGCCTCGACTACTACCCGAAACTTCCGAAACAGTATTGTCGACTAACACAATTTCTTGTGCTGGTGCGGTGTTTGCAAAAATGCCGTAGTTCACTGTGTTTTTAGTGACGCAACGGGACACATGCACCTTACCGGTACACGAGGAGATGTTGATACCTTCACCACCACAAGCCTCGACATTTGCGGTGATAGTGACGTCAGTGCAGCCGGTAACGTGTACACCGACACGGCCGCAGTTCTTGATTCTAGCCTTGGCGATGGTCAAGTCCTGAATGCTGATGCATGACATGCCGTATTCATCGCTCTTGTCGGAGTAGACGGCCTCTACTGTACAAACCTCGATGTTACGAAGACGCACGACACCGGTGAGGTTAACACCGACGTTTGCCTGGTTATCTTGGCCTTTCGAGTTGGTACAGTGCACGGATTCGATAGTCGCCATGGGAACTGACTCGGTCGGGGTAGAGCCGGTCACTTCGATCACTGGAATGTTGCAATCAATAGTTCGTATCTGCCCAATCGATACGGTACAGCGGACTGGCCCAGTAGACGATGGCGAAATGTTGATGCCACCAACGCAGTTTTCGAAACGACCCTTGACCGCAGTGAATTCCTTCAGCGAGGACTTGCCACGCAACGGAATGCTGTAGCAATCGATTGCACGAATATCTTCAACGAAGAGGTTCTCTCCGTTGCCGTAAACATCGATGCAGCCAATACCATTTAGTGCGGTTGTCCAGCTACCGTTCCACCCCGGCCCACCGCGCCCCATGCGGCGCAAGTTAGTCCTACCGGTCAAGGTAATGGAACACTGGCCGGAAGTAAGTGGATCCCGCCCGACGTATGTGCCAAGAATCGCAGTTACCGAATACTTCCCTGTGCTAATTGGCTTTTCGAAGTCGGCCCAGAAGTTATGGCAACTCAATTGCACGTAGTCAGCACACAAAATGTAGTTCGGCGAATACCCCAGTGCAGTTTGCGTGTTTGGATCATCGCGGCCGGTACCGTAGCGTGTCGAGTGGAAGAAGCAATCAATGACTGAAACCAAGGTATTGAACTGGCGAACCGAGTCGGTACCTCGCAAGCACAGGTAGCCTGAAGTACCATTGCGGAAGGTGCCACCCGAAATTTTGAGCTTAGTGTCATCTTGCGAGTCTGAAGACTTAGGCATGCACTTTACAAAGAAACCTGTAGGTTCCTTCTTGACCATGGAGGCTTCGTTGCCATCGTAGGTCCATTGCCCTAAGAACTCGACATTAAGACCTGGGGCGCCCAATTCAAAAACGGCGGAGCCGTTCGACCAATAGGATGTACCCTCGCCATCGAAGTTGGCCAATCGCTGGATGACCGTTCCTACTTGGAAATGAATGCGGCAATTGGCGAGAATCTGCACAGAGCTAATGATGTACGTCTGGTTGCCAGTGAATTCAATTTCACCACCGACACGTACAGCCTCGGCTACAGCCGGGGTCCAGTTCCAAGTACTAGGGTCTGAGACGTTCGGCTTTGACGTGACGAGGTGGGCGTAATCCCAGATATTGATCGAATTGCTCATGGTAACTCCTCATGGTAGCCGAGCCGAGTCCCTGCCCAGCCCGGCGAATTGGAAATAGTACTAGGGAATACTTACTATCAACACTGATAAAAGCGTTGATGCCAATCGCACTCTAGGATCAGATAAACCTGAACACTACTGAGTGCTGCGAGTTTCGCGATGCATAACAAGACATGAAAAGATTTTGATCGGATTTACCGTACCGACCCTCAGATTATCCATGTAAGAGATAGCACCTGAAGGTTTTTAGTTAGCTTGAGGGACTAAGAGGTAAGAGATCTTGTTCAGAAAGTCTGAGTAAGTGCGTTAACACTGATCTTTTGGAATTGTCCAACTAAGCCAGTGGCGAGCGAACTCCAGAAACGAAAAAGCCCAGCGCAATGGCCGGGCTTTCGTAGTCCCACTCCTAAGCAACGCGCAGGAATGACAGGATGGGGAAATAATCGGCCACGCGGCCACTTGGTGTCAAGCAGCATTTTCCATCGACAGGCCTTCGTGGCTCAGAATGCCTCTCGCCTCCTCCAGAGCCTCGTGGGCCATTTGCTCCAGCACGCCTTCGATACTCTTCCTCCACCGGCGACGGGTACGCTCAGGCCGAGCGTCCGGGTCCCAACGGTTGATATCGTAGAATTGAGCCGGCAACACGATCATGTCGCTCGACCGCTTTCCCTCGGCGCCCTTTATCTTCGGGATCGCCCAAGCCGTCACGGCGCTGGTGATGAACAGCTTCGGAGCATGGGACGCAACCATTGGGATCAGTCGGCTAATCGACTGAACCTTTCGGCCCTTATGAGTACTGAACCTGGCCACCAGCACATCCCAGTGGCGTGGCTTAAGCTGGCTGTGCAGACGAGCGAACACCCAGCAGTCAGCATCCATCCGGCTGATCTCGCCTCGCACTACCGATCTGCTCAAGGTAGCCATGTCGTGGCCGTCTTCGCTGCCGGGCTCGTATAACTTCTGCCAGGCCTGCTTGCTCGTGTTGTCGATCGCTTCTGCAGCCAGGGCCGAGACGACCGCCGCGAGAATGCTGCTGTAAATCATGTCCTTCCCCCTCAATCCCCGGTGTAGTTGCTGCCGCCGGCGCCGCGCCGGTTGCTTCCGTGATATGTCGCCTCAGGCCCGGATGCCTGAGGGTTCTTCAACTGCTCGATCTGCCGTGTCGCGGCCTGAAGCTTCAGGCTGAGCTGGGTCACCAGTTCATCTAGGGCCAGGGCCTTCCCAGTTGCAGCCTCTACCCAGCCGGAGCCGTTGCAGTGACCGCAGGGCATCTCGTAGAACATGCTCTTTGTGACCGCTCTCCCACGACACAAAGGGCACTTGTCCAGCTCGATCACGGCCTTCTTGAAGGCTGGGCCGTGCTTCTTCATCAGCCGACCACCTTCAGGCCCTGGGCCCGCAGCGACTTCTCGGCCACCTCTCGCGCCCAAGCCGCGTCCGGATCGCCCATCTGAACGGGGAACGGATTGGTGACGCGCAGCGCTTCACGGGATGCCCACCAGCCCTCCCGGCGGGCCTGAAAGACCGCTTCCTCGGCAGCCATCCAGCAGCCCTTGCAGGTCAAGACGTAATCGCCAACCGCCGGGTCCCATTTGATGCCATCCGGGACCGGGAAGCGGCGCTCGAACTCGGCGCGGATTTTGTCGTCGTTCTTCATTTCGAATCCTCGCTAATCACTAATTCGCTAAGGTCGCCCGAGCCCTCGCCGTCATTGACTTGTGGCGATTTCTGCAGGATTTCAAATAAGGCCTCTTTAAGGCCGTGGATGGCGGTGAAACCGATCCGGTCAAGCCACGCATGCCACTTCTCCAGAGCCAACTTGCGCTGCTCCATGGCCTGCGTGTGGATGTAGGTGCTGGCGATCTTGCCCAGCGTGTGGTTCAGCAGCATCTCGCCGATGTGGCCGTCGATGCCGAGGTCGGTCCAGGTGGTGCGCGACACCTTGCGCAGGTCATGGCTGGTCCACTCGCCCTGCCCCAGGCGGGTGAAAACCATGCTGGCTTGGGTCTCGCTCAGGCAGTGGCCACGGCGATTCGGGAACAGGTAAACGCCCTCATACCCCCGGGCCTGCTGGATCGACCGGTACCGGATCAGCAGTGCTCTCATCTGCGCCGTCAGCGGCAGTCGGTGCTCGGTACGGGTCTTGGTGTGAGCAGCAGGAATGAACCACTCGGCGGCAGCCAGGGTTACGTCACTCCAGCGGGCCATGCGGGTTTCGCCGATTCGGGTACCGTGGGCCAGCATCATCAGGGCCAGCATGGCGTCGTGCGGGGTCGCCTCGAATGCCTGGGACAGTTGCTGCATCAGCTCGGGCAGGTGCACACCACGCAGGCGCGCTGCCTTGGGGGCGATTCGTGCCTTGGTGAAGTCACTGAAGCGCACCCCGGCCAAGGGATTGCTGTCGATCATCTCCAGCTTCAGGGCTTGGCGGAAGGCGGTCAGCAGCATGCCGAACATCTGCCGCAGATAGGACAGCGAGAGCTTGGCCTGGGCTGGCCAAATCAGGTGCTTGTCGATCAGCTCAGCGGTGACGTATTTGACTGGGAGATCGCCCAAGCATGGGCTTAGGTGCTGCCCGATGGCGGAGCGGGCGCCGGCTTTTCGCTTTGCAGACAGCGAGCGGTCGAGCGCCATCCGGCCGGCGTACCAGTCGAGCAACTGGCCTACGGTGCCCATGCCCGAAACCACCGGTGCAGTGGCCGGGTTGCGCATCAGGCGCTGACGCAGCGCGGGCAGCTCGGAAATCACAGTGGCCACGGACAGGTCAGGCCAGCGGGCGATCGGCACCCACTTCTTGCCGCACACCAGGTGCCAGGTGCCGCGCTCGCGGTTGCTCCAGAAGCGCAGGTACAGGCCGGGGTGACGTGGGTCGCGTAGGTCGCGCACCGACTTGTCGGCGGCCTGCCGGCGCACCTCGGCCTCGCTCAGCTTGACTTCCCGAGTCGCGCTCATGCAGCCACCGTGACGGGAAGGGCCAGGTAGGCTCTCAGGCACTCCATTGCGTCGAAATGCCCACGACACACAACAGCCAGGTAGCCTTGATCGTTCAGCCGGCCAATGGAGGCCTGTTGCTCGAGGGATACCGGCGCCGGCTTCACAGTGGCCTTAAACTCGATGAACAGGCCGAAGTAGCCGCCTCTCGCCATGGTCAGCTGGAGGTCTGGAATGCCAGCCTTAGTACCCTGAGCTTTGAGGCGAATCGCCTCGGACTTGTTGCGCAGTCCGCCGTTAGGGGTGTGATGCAAGTTTGCGAACACCTCGGGATATCGAAGCTCGATCTCTTTCATCAGGGCGACCTGCTCTAACCCTTCGCGATCGATGCGCTTGGCTCTTGGTTTTCCGGGCTTGTCCGGACGGAGGGCAGGAGCGCTCATGCGGTAACCACCGCCTCAGCCAGCAAGAGCGCCTGAGTACGCATCACGCCCTCGGCGTGGTATTGACGAGCAGTGTCCCGATCCACGCCCTTGCTGCGCCCATCGCAGACATCGTGGCAAGCGCTACAAGCCCAGGCGCCTTGCAGGTCGTGCGGCTTCTTGCCGACGCCGCAGGTGCCCGCCAGGCGGTAGTGCGCAAGGACGGTGGTCTCGGGGTTGCCGTTGCATACGCCAGGGATACGCACCTGGCATTCGCGGCCGCGTGCGGCCTTGGTCAGTTTTGATTGCCGCATGGGCTGTCTTCTCCATGAAGATCAATGACGCGGAATGTGTTCGGCCACATGCACTGGCCATGGCTACGAGCTGCCTGCTCGTCGCGATACAGCGCCATCGGTTGGGCTGGTTCGTGGGCAAGATCCAGCAGGTCACTGCGGCAATACAGCGCCCAGCGATACTCGGAAAGCTTGGGCGGCAGGTGCATTGGGTCGGTCATGCAGCGGCTCCTCGCTGGGCATATCTGGATCTCAGGGATCGCTCGGGCGCAGGCGCTTTGGCGGGAGGCTGCCAGCTCGCAGAGAGGCTTTCGAAACGGTTGAACTGCCCCAAAAAAGCCGCGCGCACGGTTCCGACCTCAATGTCTCGACCTTTCCCCACGATGATTTCGGCGATGCCTTTGAGCTCGGTGTCTTCGTGGTAAACCTCGTCGCGATAGACGAACAGGATCACGTCTGCGTCCTGCTCAATTGCGCCCGACTCACGGAGGTCAGATGGCACCGGGCGCTTGTTTGGGCGCTCCTCGCACTTACGAGAAAGCTGACTGAGCAGCACAACCGGAATACCGAGCTCGCGTGCAAGTAACTTGCACCCGCGACTTATGCCGCTGACCTCTTCAGTGCGATTGCCACCCTCGCCTTCCATCAGCTGTAGGTAATCGATCATCAGGATGTCGAGCCCATAGCGCATCTTGTGCCGACGAGCCATCGAGCGAATGCGGCCGACCGTGGCGCCGGCGCGGTCGGCGATGAACAGGTTTGCGTGCTGGATCTTGCCGACTGCCGCGCACAGTTCCGCCCCATGGGACTGGCAGGCAGAACCATTTTTGATGAGGTTGAGCGGAATTTTCCCTTCTGCCGCAGTGGCTCGATCAATGAGCTGGGCCCTGCTCATTTCCAGGCTGACGACCAAAGCTGACTTCTTCTGGCGGACCGCAGCGTCCAGCACAAACCCCATGGCGAGCGTGGTTTTGCCCATAGCAGGCCTGCCGGCCACAACGATCAACTGCTCCGGCTGCAGGCCACCCAGTTTCTCGTCGAGGTCAACCAGGCCGGTGGACAGGCCAATCAATGTCTCACCGCGTGACAGGCGGTCATGCCTCTCCTGCCAGACCTCCAGCTGCTCGGCCATCAGATCACCAGCCTTGACGATCTCATCACCATCGGTCCCGGTGTCGATCGCCATGGCAGCTGCCTGCACGGCCGCGATCTTGTCTTGGATGTCGCCGCCACTCTGGGCGATCTCCAGCGTTCGGTCACTCAGGTCATACAGTGCCCGCTCCACGGCGCGCTCCCTGACGATCCGGGCATACTCGCTTGCGTTGGCAACGCTGGGGGTGTTCCTGGCGATCTCAGCGCAATACGCCAGTGCGCTATCACCTGAGGACAATGTGCCCAGGTGATCGGCCACAGTCAGGAAGTCCACGGAGCGACCCGTGGAGCGCACCGACATGATCCCTCGGAAGACTTCGGCATTGTCGGCGAAGTAGAACGATTCAGCTGATAGGTCGTCGGAGAGAACGTCGATCAGCTCTGGGCGGAGGAGCATGGCGCCGAGTAGGCTGTGTTCAGCCTCGAGGTTGTAGGGCTCACGCATGGTAATTGCCCTCGACCACCTTCACGAAGTTCGAAGGGGCAATCAGCCAGTCGAACGTGGCCCGGAAGGGTTTGGCACCATTCCTGCCGTCGATCTTGCCCATCAGGAAATCACTGCCGGCAACGATGGTGAAGAAATCACGCCAGAACTCAAGGTCCTGGTGGACAGGGCTTTCCGCCCAGCGCGCCTTGATCTTTGCTGAGCGGTCTTTGTTGATCAGAACCACGCTCGGCAGAGTTGGCAGCAGTTCGTTGAACAGGCCTACGATTTGATCGACTGGTACCGAATTCAACGCCTCGCGCATGCTCGCGGTATCTCCTGACGGTTCCTTGATGGTTCCTTTACGGTTCTGGGGGCACGTGGTGCCGGGGTGAGGGGCATCTAGTGCCGGGGTGGGGGGCATTTCCTGCCGGGGTTCCCCGGCATCTGCTGCCGGGAGGCACGTGGTGCCGGGGTTGTAGCTGGATGGGCTCACGGTGTACCAGGTGGAACGGCCTGTTCGATGGTGAGCAGACAACACTCCAGACTGCTCCAACCAGCGCAAGGCGTTGCGTACGGCACGCTCGGACAGGCAGGTGCGCTCTACGATACGAGCCACCGAAGGCCAGCAGACGCCGTCGTCGTTTGAGTTGTCAGCAAGGGATATCAGCACGGACTTCTGGGCCGGACTCATGCCCTGGAGTGGCCAACAAGCCGTCATGATGATCGTGCTCATGGCTGGGTCTCGCACAGGGACGCGCGCAGGTGCTCTACGCACTCGGCGCGAAATGCATGCTTGGACGTAGGCGCGTACTGGTGTCGGATCATCCGCGCTGCGTTGAGGGCGGCGGACTTGTGGAAAGCTTTCTGGTGCAAAATGGCTACGGGCGCGGTGTTGCTTGCATCCATTGCAGAGTGCATAATCGACCTCGATTTGATGCTGTTGAAGAAGCCGGGCTGCCACCCGGTTTTTTTATGCCTGCGATTCAGGTACTGGATGGATCAGCAGGTGTTTTGGTCATCTACTGGCTCAGTGCCAGCTAGCGGATAATTCGATTCACGACCAGTCGAGACCTAAGCCCTTCCATTCAACATCGGGCTACCGCCTTCACAGGCCAAACGGGTACTTCTCCTAGCAGTTGGAATGGGTTAGGCGACGGATTGCTTTGGGCTGTGTTTGCCACTCTCGATCAGCTCACCGTGCATTTGGTCTATCGCGGTCCCGGCTAGGTAGCTCGGGTTGCTTATCTGTCCATTGCGAATGCGGAAGACTGTCGAGATGTCGCATTTGGCTCGCTCTGCAATGGCCTTGTAGGTCATGCCAGAGCTAAGCAATGCATCCAGTTTTTTCGGAAGATCGGTAGCGCTCATGGCTGCCTCCTGTGTAGATATGCACATCATCATGCACTAGTGCATACATGTCAACGATCCGCTGTATTGCTCTATGCACTGCTGGGAGGCAGCATTGCACCTATGCATAAATCGATAGATAAAATCCTTGCTCAGCTGATGGCCAGAGACGGCATCACCCAGATTGAGCTGTCGAGCCGGACAAGCGTCGGGCAGTCGACCATTTCCCGAATTCTCAAGCCGCAGGGCCCAAAAGGGATCAAAGAGCCGACTGACAAGCAGGTGCGACCTCTTGCAGATTTTTTTGGAATCACCACAGATCAGTTGCGAGGCTACGAACCTTTAGGTGAGGCCAAGCCTGAAGCCCAGGACCGCAAAAACCTGTCTACTGCCGAGATCGTTAAGCAGATGCTCGCAAAGCATGGCAAGGGCCTTTCTCTGGATGCTCGGCAGAAAATCGCCGAAGCCATTGAGGAAAAGTCTGCCGAGCAAGCCGCTTCCAATGTCATTGCCGTCGACTTTGTTCGCCCAGGCCTCGTCGGCGACGAGGTGTGGATTGCTCACTACGACGTACGCGGAGCAATGGGCGATGGTGAAGTGGCTCACGACTTCCCTGAAATGCTGCAGGACATCCGCGTGAGCCCTACTCACCTGCGAGAGATGGGGGTCGAGTTCAAAGAGCATTTCCATCTGAAGCTCATAACGGGTGTCGGTCAGTCCATGGCACCGACTATCAGGAGCCGCGACCCACTGGTCGTAGACATCAGCATCCGTGAGTTCGTGGGCGACGGGATCTACTACTTCTCCCACCAGGGCCATCAGTACATCAAGCGCCTGCAGAAGAAAGGTCGCGACCATTTCAAGATGATCTCGGACAACACGAATCATCCGCCTGAGGACATCCGGGTTGATGAGACCTACATCCAGGCCAGGGTGCTTTTGGTATGGAATGCTCATCTCGTCTGAAAAGTGCCGAGAGCGGCGATGGGCTGAATCGGAATAGGGCATTTGTAATGCCATCAAAAAGCCACTACCATTCGCGTTTTATTTCCGCTCCATATAGAACCACCGGCGAGGTCCAAAATTTGGATACGGTGTTTTTCGAATGGTTCGTTAGAAAATTTCACACACATTCAGTCTAGTATAAACAAATGGAATTGTGATGAGCGTATTACTTCACACAAATTTAAAGGGAAGACTAAGAAATACATCGCTACCAAAAAGCCACGGACTTCTTCCCGTATTTGAGGCGATTGTTAACTCCATTCATTCCATTGAAGAGAAAGGTAATCTAGAGACTGGGCGCATAATTCTAGACATCGCCCGATCCAGCCAATCATCTCTCGATATTGAGGATGGTGTAGAAGCAATAACAGGATTCACGGTATCGGATAATGGTTGCGGATTTAACGATACAAATCTCAATTCATTTCAGACTCTTGATTCAGACCATAAAATCGATAAAGGCTGCCGGGGTGTAGGGAGGCTCATGTGGCTGAAGGCTTTCGATAAAGTCGAAGTCGAAAGCTATTATCAACACGGCGACGGCTTCAAATTTCGCACATTTAGCCTAGATGAATCCAAGGGCGTCTATGATCTTTCGACTGAGGATAAAGGGGAAGTGCGCAGCGGGTCTCGCATCAAGCTCCTCGGCTTCAATCCGAGTTATCGAGATTCCACGCCGAAAACAGCAACAACAATTGCTAACCAATTGCTTGAGCACTGCCTTTGGTACTTTGTTCGGCCAGATGGCGCACCCCGGATTACAGTCAGAGATGAGCACGAAGCTATCGAGATCTATGAACTATATGACAAGAATATGATGTCTGCAGCTACGCATGAGCAGATAGATATTCTAGGCTCAACATTCGAGTTAACCCATATAAAGTTTCGATACTCAACGTCTAGGAAACATCAAATCGCTTTATGCGCCGCCAATCGTCTAGCCAAAGAGGAAGGCATTCAGGGAAAAATACCAGGTCTAACCGGAAAGCTAACAGACTCCTCTGGCGACTTCATTTACAACTGCTATGTTTCCTCCCCATACCTTGATGAAAATGTCAGAAGCGAGAGAACATCCTTCAACATTGCGGAAGATTTTAATGGAATGTTCTCGCAAACAGAGATAAGTTTACGTATGATCCGCGAAAAAGTGCTGGATCGAGCGAAACTTTATCTTGAAAGCTACCTTAGAGACAGTATAGAAGCTGGCAATCGCAGAATAGCATCTTTTATTGACACCCAAGCACCGCGATACCGATTTATAACACGATACGCGTCATCAGATGCACTAATCGTAGCCCCCGACATCTCAGATAAAGATTTAGATCTACATCTACACGAGATCTGGTACTCAATCGAGCGAGAATTGGTAAGCGAAGGGCACGACATCATGCGCCCAGGAAAGGCTGAGTCAATAGAGGATTACAAGGCTCGCCTCAGCAGCTACATTAACAAAGCTGAAGATATAAAAAAATCTGATCTTGCGAACTATGTATCGCACCGCAAAGCGATCATAGACATACTGGAAGCCTCAATAGTCAGACTTGACGATGGAAAGTATGCTCGAGAAGACACGATTCATGAGCTAATCTTCCCTATGGGCAAAGACTCGGATTCGGTGATGGCTGACGGAAGCAACCTTTGGTTACTGGATGAAAGACTTTCATTCCACGCTTACCTCGCTTCTGATAAGACTCTAAATTCGATGCCCATTACAGATAGCACCTCAACAAAAGAACCTGACATCTTGAGCTTAAGGATTTTTGACAATCCGATCTTGGTTAACGATGGCAGTTCTTTCCCTATGGCATCTCTTACCATCGTTGAAATAAAACGTCCAATGAGAGATGACATGAGGGAAGGAGAGGATAAAGACCCTATTGATCAAGCCCTGGGTTACTTGGACCGCATCAGGGAGGGTGGCGTCCAAACTAAAACCGGTAGACCAATCCCCGGAAACAAGAAAATTCCAGGGTATATCTATGTCGTGTGCGACCTCACCCCTACAATGACCAAACGCTGCCGCCGAGCAAATCTCAGAGTCACCTCGGATGGTCTAGGTTATTTTGGCTATAACGAACCAAGCCATGCTTATATCGAAATCATATCCTTCGACCAATTGGTAAAATCCGCAAAAGAACGGAACCGCTCCTTCTTTGACAAACTAGGATTTCCTACCAACTAGAGGACATCACCGTGCTCTAGGCCTATAGAGCACGGCTAACTAACAACCATGTAAAGAGGAGTTAGCTGTTCACCAAACTCTATTAGCTCCCCTGCCTTTTCCCTATCCATTGTGACGTGAGCACCCAAATAAAACCAAGACCAGGCCACAGGCCTCAGTCGAACACAGGAGTCAGCTATCAATAGCTTATTCGATTGGGCAAGCCGCACTGCGGTTTGATTTCCACTCACCTCCTCCTTTATAACAAGGACATCTTCAAATACATCGTTTGCATTCATGTCGTTTTCCCTTCAAAAATATATTTATCATCCCTAATTCAGTAAACCGACTATATACAAGTTCTAGCTAGATGGTGTAGGTTTCACAACTTTCAAAATAGCACAGACCGCCAGAAGCGACGACTGTTACCCCTCATGGGGGACTAAACCAATACATTATCTGCGTTTAGAATGGCGCCTCCTCCTCTACCCTCTCCTCCTCCCAGTCACGCTCCACGACCAGGTCGTCTCGATCTTCCGCGCTCTGCGGCTCCCACCGGACCGTCACGCTCTCGTCGTCATTGAACGTCAGGTCCACCTCCGGCGTCTCGGCCAACAGCCCCATCACCTCCTCCCACTCCATGCCTCCATCCGTGTCTAGGCGATGGATTGTCACCCAGCGCTGCGACTGCGCGATCGAGTGATTGATCATCGATGAAACACGAAGGCTTAGGCGCTCTAGCCCGGTGACCTCTTGGCGCCCCTGAGGTGCTGCTTTCTTTTGCTTGGCCATGTCCCTCTCCTTTAAGCTGTATATCCATCCAGCATCAGAAAAGCATAACCAAGCCCTCAGGAAAAGGTAACCCCTACAAGCGAAACGGATTCAAGAATGAGCAGGCAAATAATTTATGCACCAGTGCATTGACAGTGCAATTGCACTGGTGCATATTTCACCCATCGCAGCCTACTACCAAGTACTGCCTAGGCCCTCACCGGCCACCGCTCTTTACACAACCAGACGTGACCACCTCGACGCACCCAGGCCATTACCTGGGTCGGGACAAGCTAAGTCGTCGACCACGCAGCCTCTGGATAGCTGCCGGACTCCTCTCAACGGGAGGACGCCAAACCATGCGAGCCACCTGATGCGTAGCCAGTAGCTGCAGCAGGCAGAGGTGGGGAAACCCGGCGACGAGCATGGAGCGGATCAAAAACCATAGGAGAAACCTGCCAATGAAGCATTAAGCCCAGCCGACAAAGCGGGTCGGCAATCCAAGCATACGTGCCCTACTCAGCCGGCCAAAGGGCTGCACTCAAGCGCGGAGCAATATGATCCCGAGCGACCATCGCCCTATTCAGATTGAAGGCGATGCGAGGGAAGCCCAAGGCCAACGCAATGAGCGCAGAGCGGCCATCTGAGGCGGTGACGCCAGACGATTCCCCGGTGCGCCTCAAGCGGGGCGCATCAGGGGGAATCTACTGGAGCAATTCAAGCAGTCCCCCAAAAAAAATGAATCCGACAGTTGCCTTGTCGGTCAGGAATTATGAACGTAGTAAATCTGACGAGGTGACAGCAATGACTATCCAAGCAGAGACACTCGCTCAACTTGCCGAAGCCCTACAGGACCGCGGCATGACCCTTGTAACAGACGTTGTATTTACCAGAGCTCCGTATAGACACAACCATCGCTGGATTTGCATCGTCGAATAACAGCCCTCGTTGCCGGCGGCCCGGAGTAAGCCTCTGTCGCCGGCCCCTTATTTCTAAGTCTGCTCCTCCTCCCTTCACGCCCCGATGCGGGCTTTAAGGCGCACCGCCGTGCACATTACGGTGCGTAGCGCTCACCGCCACGCACATTAAGTCGGCTGAATTGGTCGTGACGTTCGCCCTCCCCTGGTCCGGGAGGTACGCGGCAGCGAGCGTCACGACCAATGCAGCCCAACGGAAGTGAACTCAAATGGCGAAGTCGTTCAAGCAAATGATCAAGGATGGCGAGGTGCGGCGC
>Ga0213822_1000619_pt1 | contig 26071 bp, 26 predicted proteins | sample MC6MC0908MG_FD_179872 | JGI IMG/M metagenome (GOLD analysis project Ga0213822, IMG submission 179872) | Enriched soil aggregate microbial communities from Iowa State University, Ames, United States - MC6-MC0908-MG | ecosystem: Environmental > Terrestrial > Soil > Unclassified | place: USA: Iowa...
GCTCTTGTTGGTTCAGCCATTAGTTTTGCAATATATGAAAAATTCGGATATACATTCATATTTCGATGATACCCTAATTGAATTTATATTACAATGATACTGGATTTGACACCAAGGAGGAATTTAGTATGAATGCAATTGATCTTAGTATATTGAATTTAGAAGAAACCCGCCGCCGCTCAATTAAATTATGGAGGTCTCTACCCGATAGCTGGATTGACTGGCGACCCGATAAAGAGGCGATGTCCTTTGGGGAAATGATTCGTCATGTATGGAGTGCAAGTTTCTATTATCATATGGTTTTAAAAAATAGTGGGTCAGTTAAGGACGCAATACCTGCCCCATTCGATCAAGAACCTATCCAATCTGTTGAAAAAGAGATTGAACTATCGAAACCGTATTTTGATGATTTTGTTTCATATGTTCAATCTCTTGCAGCAGAGGAACTAGAGTCTAGACTTATTGATCGAAGCGACGTTGGCTATCAGCGATATTTAGGGGATATGCTTTTACGGATTGCCTACCATGATGCGGTTCATGCGGGTCAATTCTTACAGTACTTACGAATGATTGGTTTGGAGAGACCATTGATATGGGACTAGATTTTTAAGGTAAATTTAAAATTATAGGATGAAGGACTTTACATAAGGAAATCCCACTCGTTTTGTCCTTCATTAGGGCGATGAAGGACTTTTCGTCAGGGATTCCCACTCGTTATGTCCTTCATCAATGTGATGAAGGACTTTTCATCCGAGTATCCCACTCGTTTTGTCCTTCAATGACGATAGTCGGAAAATAATGTTGAAATAAAATACAACACAGTTTTATTTTTGAAGATTTTTCTTCATAAAGGATGCTATTTGTTTATTATCCTGATTGGAACTGTTTTCTAGCTGTTTAATAATTAACTCTTGTCGTTCTAAAGGATGATTTTGACTTAATTTAGCTTTTGCTTCAATTTTTGAGATGTTTATTTTGAACGCTACAATTCCTTTACTCATTCCCTCGATAAAACCAGGTTCTATACCTTGTAAATTGTATGGACTATCAGGGCTTTCATACTTATTGACCAAATTATTTAAAGAATCGAACATTACTTTTCCATCTTCCAAAATCTCCATCTTTCCATATACATGGATCGAAACATAATTCCAAGTAGATACTGCCTTCGTTGTTTCATACCAAGATGGGGAAATATAACAGTGAGGACCTTGGAAAATCACAAGAACTTGTTGGTTTTCTATATCATTCCACTGCTCGTTGGCCCGTGCAAAATGTCCATATAAAGCACTTTCATCTCTATTTAAGGTCAGTGGAAGATGAGTAGCGTACGGTTCTCCCTTATGCTGTGAAAATAATGTGGCAAAACTGTATTTTTCGATAAGGTCATAAATCATTTCTTCATCTTCGATTTTAAAATGTTTTGGTATATACATATGATTCCGCCCCATTTCTAATAGTTTAACAAGAATTTATGTTCAAAGTGATCTAATGATCTCAAAAATCTTTAAATCCTCCACGCCTCTTTTAATAATTGTATTCCTTGCTCTATTTGCTCCTCAGTTAAACCACCAAAACCTAATAAAATGTTTGAAACTTGTTCAGGCTGATTATTCTTATAATAAACAGATGTTGGATACACCTTCACCTTATATGCCTTGGCCTTTTCAATTAGTTCTTTTTCCGATAGCTGATTATCGATGCATAATAAAATGTGTAATCCTGCTTCATCACCAATAACCGTGACTTGCCGGTCAAGATATTTTTCAATTGATCGAATCAATGTGGTTTGCTTCTTCCGATAGACAGTTCTCATTTTATTTAGATGTCGTTCCCAATGCCCATTAATCATAAATTGCCATAGTGTGTGTTGATGCAGCCTGGAGACGGTCTGTTTGTAGAGTGAAAAATGTTGGTTGTATTTTTCAAGCAAACTTTCGGGTAAAACCATGTAACTAATCCGAATAGAAGGAATCAACGATTTCGAAAAAGTTCCCAAATAAACGACTTTTCCGTTATGGTCTAATCCTTGTAATGACGGGATTGGTTTTCCCTTATAACGGAATTCGCCGTCATAATCGTCTTCAATAATATACCGTCCCTCTTCCTCCGCCCATTTTAATAATTCCATTCTTCTTGTAATCGGCATGACCATTCCATTTGGAAATTGATGTGAAGGGGTCACATAGGTTACATTTGCCTTACTTTCAACTAAATGATTGAGATCAATCCCGTCTTGGTTGAGTGGAATCGGCTTTAATGTCACTCCTTGGTCTTTAAACGCCTCCCTCGTTCGATGGAATCCCGGTTCCTCCATCGAATAAATCGCATCCCTCCCGATAATCATCGTTAACAAGCCAATTAAATATTGGGTTCCGGCACCGATAATAATTTGATTAGCTGAACATCTAACTCCTCTTGATTGATACAAATATTTAGCAATTGCCTCACGGAGTGGTAATTCTCCTTGATGATCACCATTTAAAAAATAAGCACCTTCCTCATCATATATGCTTTGAATCGTTAACTTCCGCCAAATGGGATAAGGAAAATGCTCCAACGCGACCGTACCATGACTAAAATCAACTTTGTATTGTTCACTTTCGTCATTCATTTCTTTTATGGTTTTGGGAACGTCTTCAACCTGATGAAACAAATCTCGATTGAGTTCCTTCACGTATATCCCCTTTCTCTCCACACTTTCAACATATCCTTCTGCCACTAATTGTTCGTACGCCGTTTCAACTGTATTTTGGCTGATGCCTAAATGAAGAGACAGTTTCCTTTTTGAAGGAAGCTTGTCCCCGGGTTCGATTTTCCCCGCTTGAATTTCTTTTTTAAAAAAAGTATAGAGTTGTATATATAACGGTTCCCCACTTGTATGATTCAAATTATGTGTTATTTCAAACATGTATGTTTCCCTCCCCAACTATCTGGTATGGTTAATTATATTATATCTGACTCTTTTGGGCATACCAGTTATTTTTTATAATCGATTATATAAAGCTGGAAGGGATGATGTTTACGATGAATTTTTCAGATGGAAAAGCAATCGACTTTAAGATTGGGGCAGCTATTACTGCGGAGGAATTATCTGATGTCTTCAAAAAGTCTGGGATAAGACGGCCTGTTGATGATCTTCCCCGCTTGCAACGAATGATTGAACATGCTGATCTGCTCATTACTGCATGGGATAAACAGACATTAGTAGGCGTGGCAAGAGCGCTTACAGATTTCAGTTATTGCTGCTATTTATCGGATTTAGCCGTGAATATAGACTATCAAAAGCGGGGAATTGGGAAAGAGCTAGTTTCCTTGGTCCAAGAACAAATTGGTGATGTAGTTACATTATTACTGCTGTCCGCCCCTGCTGCGATGGAATACTATCCGCGGATTGGATTCGATAAAGTGGAAAATGGTTATATCATACCTCGGAAAAAGTAAAAATTAACGAGCCCTTTCAAATAGAGAGGGAGCGTTAGGAAGCACAAATAACATCGTTATTAAAATCCCGACATTATTAAAAATGTTGGGATTTTTTTATTTAGTATAATAGTGAGAAAAAATTCTTTTTACTTCGTTATATAAAGTGTAAGAGCGCTTTTACAAAAATAGAAGGGGATTCGTTTCATGAAAACAAATGATACAAATTATATACAACGGCTGCAGCAACAAAAAGAAGACGCTTTAGAATTTATAGTGGATAAATATTTGCCTTTAATCAAGGGAATCACGTGTAAAGTTCTCATTCCCCTTCATAACAACGGTGTCATAGAAGAATGCATCAATGATATTTTCCTATCCATTTGGGATCATTCAAAAAAGTTTCGTGGAGATTCACAAGATTTCAAGAAATGGATTTGTAGGATTGCTAGGTTTAAAGCGATTGATTATTACAGAAAAACAACGAAACAAAAAGAATTTACATCTAATTCTATAGAATTGAATGCAGAAAAATCAATTGAAGAGGAACTAATCATCCTGGAAGATCGAACAGAACTAATCAAGTTAATCAATCAATTAGAGCCAGTGGAACGGGATATTTTTATCATGAAGTTCTTTCTTGGATTAAGGACGGAGGAAATAGCAATAAAACTGGGCTTAACCAAGGCTTCGATTGATAATCGAATTTATCGAGGAAAAAAGAAACTAACTAAAAAAGCTTCGAACCTTACGTTAGGAGAGAATGGAATATGAAGGATATTTACGAATTATTAAATGATCTGAACATAGACGAGAATGAATTTGAAGAAATGGAAGTAAATGACTTAGAAAAAGCAAACATAAAAAGATCGTTAAAAAATGCAATCAAACAGAAGAAAAAAAGGAGCAGCTGGAAAAAGAGTGTTGCCGCTGCATCCATTATTGCAGGCTTATCAGTAACAACCTTTGTAACCTACCCTGCGTATGCTGGAAATATCCCAGTAATTGATGATATCTTCCGATTTTTTGATAATGGAAAGACGGATAAAGAAAATAGTCAAAATAAAGAACCGGGACTGTATTATGATTATAAAAAATTCTCCAATGAAATAAATATGACGAAGGAAAGTAATGGGACCAAAATCACAATCAATGATGCCGTTTTTGATGGGAAGAAATTAACTTTAACTTATACCATTGAAAGTGAACAGGATTTAGGGAATGCAGGTATTACTATGCCTAAAATAACAGGTATGAAAGCTACAGGCGGCACAGGTAATACTTCTAAACTTGATGCAAACAAATATGTTGGCATACTCACAGTTAGTAATTTAGAAGATAAGAAATTAGATGTTGCTCATATTAACTGGGATATTGACCGTATTAAGAATCCAGAAAATCAGAATGTAATAAATGGAGATTGGAAATTTGCATTTAGTCTAGATGCTACAGATAGCAAATTACAAATGACTGAAGACAGCGCTGAAAAAAATGGCGTAAAAGTGAATATTGAAAAAATATCCTTAAACCCAATGTCCCTTACCGTTTATTATGACCAAGAGGTTACAGAGATGGTTAAAAACAAATGGGATGGTGTGGATGTTGAATTAGAAATAAAAGACGACTTAGGAAACCTTTACTCAGGAGAAGATAATGGGGGAGTGAGAAAAGAAAGCTCTTATCATGTGAGTGGAAGTAAAACATTCGAAAAATTAGACCCGAAGGCAACGAAGCTCATAATCACTCCTCATATCACCGTGAGGGATTACAATTCTGATAATTTTGCTTCAGTAGAAATAACGAAAGATGGAGCAAAGGAAATCCCATTACCAGAGAAACCCGGCAAAGGGAAGGAAGAGTTTGTATTAGAGGATATCATTATAAAAATAATGAAATAACATAATAAATCAATCGGACTGCCTTTTTAAAGGACAGTCCTTTGTTTTTTATATGAAGTGCGATGCTCGGAGACTTATCCGGTTAGTGTGAAACCTGAAACCTCAGTCTTCCTGAATTTCCTTAATACTCCTTCCGCCCAAAAAGGCGTGACCGGTAATAAATTTGCCGGCAGTTATGAAACCGTATTTCGCATATACCTTTTCAATTTTTTCATTGATTGGAAAAACCCAAAGATCTTCTTTACCGCTTTTCTTCACCTCCGCTTGCAGGAAGTAAATCAACTCTCCTATCAGGCCTTTGCCTCTAAACTCATCTTTTGTTGCAACGCTTTCCATTCGGGCTTGATTTTCATGTTCAAAAATACAAGCAGTTGCGCATGCTTCTCCCTCATAGCGAAGAAGATAATGCGTGAATGCTGGATGTTTAAACTCTTCAGGAAAAGCCTTTTCCCGCACTTCCCTTCCACCAAACTCCTTAATACTGCATTCAATTTCCAATGCTTCATTAAAATTATCTTCCGTCACTACTTCAATCGTAACTAGTTCATTTCTTTTATGATTATTCTTTTCTTTGTTCCAGATTTGAATTGGGCTGACTAATTCCTCAAAACCAAATTTGTAAGAATCTAATTCATTAATAAAAGGAGCTAGTTGTTCAAGATTATAAAGATAAAAGCGCGGTATTATGTTTCTTTCCTGATAAAACTGAATCACTTCTTCTATCACAGCCCTGGGATTATCCGGAACATCATAAATATGTGCATGATTAGCGTCATAATAGGACGGCTGGTCTTCATTATAGAAAAGATAGCCCCAAGATGTGGTTTTTCGGTTTGCAAAGGTGTCCAGGTATGCTATATCAAGCTCCAAGACCTTTTGAAATAGGTTTTCCAAGATTTTCTCCTCCATTTTGTATCACAGTGTTAATTTGGTTAGCTTAACAATTAACAGTTCTTCACCCCAAATTCCATAGGTTTCAAATTTTCTAAATAATCATTCTGTCATTTTAATGATATAACAATATTACAAATTGATAAAACAATTAATTGTCCTTTATTTTTAGGAACTTCACGAAACTTTCAAAAGCAAAAAACAGTCAATATATTGAGGCACTATTTCAATGAATGTTCAAAATTGCTATTAACTAGTAATTTTTCAAAACAAATTACTTTCCGAAATATAGTATTTAAATTAAAGTAGATTAATAGATGGTATTTTTACCAAATGGAGAGGAATGTCTAGATTGAATAAAATGAAAAAAAAGAAAAAAGAAAATGTCTCTTGGAGAATAAACATCCTTTTCTTTGTTGTCTTTATATTATTTTCAACGCTAATTCTTCGACTGGGAACGTTACAGATTGTGTATGGACAAGATTATCAGCGGGAGATAGACCAAAAAGAGATTATTCCAATTAATTCATCTGTGCCGCGCGGGAAAATATATGATACGAACGGAAAATTAATAGTTGGCAATAAACCTTTAAAAGCCATCACCTATACACGTTCCAATTCGGTTACACAAGCTGAAATGTTAGACATAGCAGAAAAATTAGCAAACCTTATTAGTAAAGACTCAGAAGATGATTTTAAATCTATAACCAAACGAGATCGACAAGACTTCTGGATCATGAGGCATCCCAAATTAGCTAATGACAAAATAACAAATAAGGATAAAGACAGATTAAGGAAAAAAGAGTTGGAGAAGAAAGAGTATGATAAAGAAATATATGATTTAACTAGAGAAAGAATTACAGAGGAAGAGTTAAATTCTTTTTCCAAAAAAGAGCAAGAAGTATTAGCGATATTTCGTGAAATGTCCAGCGGAACAGCGTTATCACCTCATATCATTAAAAACAAAGATGTTACAGATGAAGAATACGCGGTTGTAAGTGAACACCTTGAATCCTTACCAGGAGTGGACACGACAACGGATTGGGACAGGGATTTGGTATTAAAAGATGCAGAAGGTAATGGACCATTAAACTCCGTTTTAGGGAAAGTTACAAGTGCAAAAGAAGGCTTGCCAAAAGACAGTCTTGATTACTTACTTGCTAAGGGATATAGCAGAAACGACCGTGTAGGAAAGAGTTATCTTGAACGTCAGTATGAAGATATTCTGCAAGGTCAAAAGGAAACGGTAAAGAATATTACGGATAAATCAGGGAATGTTTTGGAAACTCAAGTATTTAAAGAAGGACAGAGTGGGAATGATTTAGTTTTATCAGTGGATATTGAACTACAACAAAAAATAGATGAGATCATTCAAGATAAACTAAGCCAAGCTAAAGTTGGTCAGCCCTATATAGATAGAGCCTTAGTCTCCGTTATGAATCCAAAAAACGGTGAAATGCTCGCCATGTCTGGTAAACAATATGTAACAGATAATGAAACGAAACAAACAGAAATAAGAGATTTTGCATTAGGAAACATGACCACTTCTTATTCAATGGGTTCTGTAGTAAAAGCAGCGACCGTCTTAACCGGGTATCAAACAGGAGCAATCGTCCCGGGGCAAAGCTTATATGATCAACCTTTGAAGTTTAAGGGGACAAACGTTAAAAAATCATGGAACACGGTAGGTTTTGGCTCAATTAATGATCTATATGCTTTAAAAAGATCATCGAATGTTTATATGTTCTTAACGGCGATGAAAATTGGCGGACAACAAACGTATATTCCAAACGGACCGTTAAGCATCGACAAAGTTGCGGCTATAAACAAATTCCGAAAAAACTTTGCCCAATTTGGATTAGGGATTCGAACAGGAATTGATCTCCCTGGTGAACAAACCGGATACGGAGCTGGACAAATACCGCCTGATGCTGGTAAAGTGTTGGACTTTGCCATAGGACAGTATGACACTTATACACCATTGCAACTTGTTCAGTATATTTCAACCATCGCTAATGGCGGTTATCGGATTCAACCACATTTAGCAAAAGAAATTCGGAAGCCAAATAATAATTCGGATGAACTAGGTCCTGTTGTTCAAGAAATTAATCCGACGATATTAAATAAAATTGATATGAAAGAATCCTGGATAAAGCATGTTCAAGACGGATTAAAATTGGTCGTCAATGATCCCCAAGGAACAGGGTATGGCACAATTAAAAATAAACAATATAAGATTGCTGGGAAAACAGGAACAGCAGAAGCTTTATACGATGGACCTTTATCAGGCCACCCAATGTTATGGAATGTTACTTTTGTGGGTTATGCTCCATATGACAATCCTGAAATTGCTATATCAGTTGTCGTCCCATGGTCAACTACTGATAAAACACATACTAATTTAGAAATAGCTGATGAAATATTTAAAGCGTATTTTGATCTAAAACAAGCTCGAGTAAACCAAGGATTAGATACATCAAGTACTACTCAAAATGTTGAAACCAATAACGATGCGGAAAAAAATGATGGAAATGAATAGACCCTGAATACTATTCTGTATAGGAATAATTGGAAAGATTATTATTACTTTCTAATTATTGATTGTCACTTATATCACAATATAAAAGAGCTAGAAGCTAGCTCTTTTATATTGTGATTTTCCTTGTTAACTTTTTGTATATATCCCCAGATTTAAACCGTTGCTATGACCCCATCATTTTTGCATTTGACACTGAAGCTCATTCTTCCAATTGGATTGTAAATGGTTCGGTTTCAACTATCTTAAGGCTTACATCCTCTGATTTTATCATAATTCTAAATTCTTGCGCTCCCTGAAAAATTCGAATTGGATTTACCATTGAAACAAACAATTCCCCTTTTGCATTTGGACGAAAAGTTATGTCGCCAATCATTTCTCCTGCCTGGATTTTGACATTTTCTTTAGGTCCGAATGTTACACCGCCGTGATCATTACTAACAACGGAAATACTATACGTTTTTTCTGGACTAAGTCCTTGGGCAACCACAAGAACATCAACCGCATGCTGCTCTATTTTCAGTTTTACGCACCCATGGCCATTTGGTAGTGGAATTTCACGGTTTTCGTGGATTTCATTTACTTCAATTTGATTTTCATTAGTCTTTTTAGAAAAAGGCATTTTTGTAATCACAATTGGTTTATTTGGATCAGCTTTAGGAATTAGCTGCGGTCCACTGTTATTGGGCATCGCTTCAACGCTTTGGACTTCTGGTGGAATTGGGTCATTTACATTGTCTCTAATAATGAATTTCTGTAGATGAAGTTCGCTATTGAGCATTGTTTTCTTATCAGATTGGTTTTGCGCTTTTGCATCCTCTGTATGATTACAGCCAAATAAAGAAGCGCTCAGCATCATAGGTAACGACAATAACAAAAACTTTTTCACTTTCACCCCTCCAGTCATTTCCAAATTAGACGATACCTTTTTTCCTTTCGTTACTAATTAATATTGTTATTCCTTCCTTAACTATTCTTCGCTTGTTAAAAATCTATTTCAAATACGATTTTGCAAGTTTCATTAATTCTTTCTCACTGAGATTGCCTCTTACTTCAAAATGAATAACTTGTTTTTTTTGATTTTTCACATACAAGTCTATTCTTTTTCCTGGTTCTCCTAAATCTCTTTTAATCTCAATCGCGTCCTTGTTTTTTAAATGACTGACCTTTAAAAGCGTCCTCCGTAATTCGGAGCATATGCTTCATTCTTTCTGAATCCAATTGCAGCATTTCTTTTCCCTTTTCCGTAATCAGGTAGACTTTCCGTCGACTATCCCCGCTCTCGACAGGCTGAATAAATTTAAGCTTTAGTAAATTTTCAATTGCCCCATATAATGTTCCGGCAGCCATTCTTACCTCGCCGTTACTAAGTTCCTCTATCTTTTGCAAGATTAAATATCCATGGGCAGGCTCCATCAAAGACAACAGAATATAATAGACCGTTTCAGTGAGTGGTATATGTTTATCCCTTTTCATTGCTTTCTCCTGTCTGCGAATCAATTTTTATACAGTTCAACTATATAGTTTCGTGGTATACAGTTAAACTGTATATGTCAACAAAAAATTCCATCAAATTGTAAAAATATAAAAACCACCTAGAGAACTCTCCAAGTGGCAATTGATTTTTAGTTATACAACCTTGTGGGATTACGATTTTACTCTTAATTGTTTTTACGTTTTTCCAAATCCTTCTTTACCATCCAGGGTTCCATTTTTTTATTTATCATCATATTCCCAAATAAAAATAAGGCAACACCAATGACCACGGACCATAAGCCGAACCTGCTTAAATAAATATTTCCAATGAATATAATCAGCATCAGCCATCCAAATTTAAGAAGCCAATAGATGAAGTACATGCAATGCATCCTTTCGGAAAATCAGTTTTACTCTTATATTCTCCGATATCGATCTAGTTTTCAATGTAAATACTCTATCGCATAATATAACCACTAAATATAAAGAATAAACAACTGACTTGAGCAACCTCCAGGAACCAAGGACAGAACTGAATTAGCGAAAAAGAAATAGGACTAATTGCCCCACTTACTTAAATGTCATATAGTTAATGTCGATAATGCCGCCCGCATGTGAAAGATGTCTTTACTTTCATAAAATCATACATGAGCGCGGCATTCCTGCCTTTTTCTGTATATCTATTTTTTTTATAGCGAAGGCACTCCATAAATTCAGCATCACACTGACAAGGAGAGACTCCTCGGCTTAGGCAGAGGTCATGTCTCTGGCAGCAGGCATCTACGTCATTAATAGGTGCTCCTGGGCCGCTGCAGCCGGGCCCGCACCACCGGTATCCAGGAAAAATGCACAAAGAAAACGGACTCCTTCTCCTTCTTTTTTCCAACACATCATCTCCCTACATGAAATTGACCTAGCATAATGAACAATTCCTTACTAATAAAATATGAAATTCTAACCAATGTGAGATGGCAAAACCCCAAACTATATTCATCTAGTAAAGAAATAAAATTTATATTTTCAGATAATGATAAATTTTATATAACTAGCTATAGACCTAGGAGGATTTCTTTTTATAAAAAACTTGAGGATCCACCAGATTCATTCATCAAGCTTTCCTGCCAATCCAAAACTAGCAGTATGCTTCCCTGCTCCTTGGAAGTGGTGCACTTCATCCATTTCCCTAAAAAAAAGGAATTATTCTATTTTGTATAGAAATATATGATATATCAACTTAGAGGATGAAAAAATATATTGAGAGAAGGGGAAAAGATGATTCAAACTGAGGGTGTGTTAGAAAAATTCCCTATTTTTATGACAGCTTTTAAACAAGAAAGAATGATTAGGGTATTCCTTCCGAATAGCTACAACAATGAAAATAAGAGCTATCCCGTCCTATACATGCATGACGGGCAAAATGTTTTTGAAGATGAAGGGGCAATTAAAGGAGTATCCTTAGGGATGAAAGACTACTTAGAGAAGACCGGTCTTGAAATCATTATCGTGGGAATTGACCTTAATCCTGAGGGTGAAGAGCGGGTCAATGAATACTGCCCATGGGTGAATGGTGAAATCAGCAAACAAATATTAGGTTATGCCAGTCCATCAGGTGGCAGGGGCGAAGAATATCTAGATTTTGTGGTAAATGAGCTTAAACCGTTCATAGACCAGAAGTATCGTACGCTTAAGAACCAGACTTCCATGGCAGGAATCTCATTAGGCGGCCTCATTTCGACATATGCTGCCTGCCGATATCCACATGTTTTCAAAAGAATTGCAGCCATATCCCCCGGCTTTTATCGAAACCAAGAGGAAATTGAGAATCTATTAAGGAACTCCGACATGTCTGCAATTGAGAAATTCTACATGGATTTCGGAACAAAAGAAATCGGCGAAGATGAAGAAATGCAAAAGGTATTCCTTGATCTAACGAATCGAGTCGTTGACATTTTAAACGACAGAAAGGCACCTCTGCACTTTCAACTGATTGAAGAGGCCGAACATGCCTATATATTTTTTAGAAAAAGAGTCCCTGCAATGCTATCATACCTATTTTCAGATATTGATAAGGAAAATTGACGATGCTCTAAAAAGGTATGGCGAATGAAACGCCATACCTTTTGTTTCCACTACTGGCCAAGTAGGTTGAATTCAATATTATCTGTAAGGGCATTTATGATTATTTTCACGTCATCATGATTGGCAGTTCCCTTTTCAGCTTTTTCATGGACCCCTTCTATTACTTCTTCAATTTCATCAAGCTTTTTTACCACTACCTTCTTAACCTTTTTTGCTAAAAATGGAGCTTCTTCTTCTTTAAACTGGTCGATGGACTTCGTTAAGTGATCCATTTCTTTTACGATTAGCTCTAGGTCTTTTGTTACCAGGGTTTCTTTCCCTTCAAGCTGTTCCAATTTTTCCTTAGAGGCATCGAATTGATTACCAAGTTCCTCTGCTTGATCAGCAAACTGCTCCGATTTGGACGTAACAACCCCGACATCTACCGAGCATCCAGTTAACATAAAAGCCACTATCATTATGGAAAAAATAATTATTTTTTTCATATATATACCTTCCTTCACTAAAATTAATTTTTTTCCAAAAATACTTAAATATCCATGGTACATTGCCCAGAAAAACAGTGTGAGAAACAGGCTAATCAACCCCACAGCAACATCAAGCGGATAACCGTAAAAACCTATTTGGGTCAGCCTTACCGTGAAGAGAATAAACCCAAGCACTGCGGCCGTTACAAAAAACAGTACACTTAAAAGAATATGCAGCCATCGGTATTTAATCGTTTTGTTTCTTGTTGATTGTCGCTTAATAATCAACCTAATTAACCACATCAGCAAAATGCCACAAAGAATCGTTACCGCCAACATGACATAACCGGCTAATTTGAATAAGGTGATGGGAGAGTCCACAGCAGAAGGTTCTTCTCCTATTAATATCTGCAGCATTCCCTTAACGATTGGTAACTTTACTTCAGAATTCGATTCACCAATGATCAACACAATTCCAAGGTCTTTTTCCGGTAAAAACATAATCGCTGCACTCGATCCGATCCCGTCCCCGGCTTTATATAAGATATTTTCATCAACCAGTTTGCCCGCTGTAAAGCCGCCAAATGTATACTTCCAATCCTCTTGCTCCGATGGGACAATCCCTTCAAATGAACGCTCCATTATGTCAGGTGGTAAAATATTTCCTTTTCCATAACCCAGCATGGCTTGAACGTACAACGCCAGATCTTCCACATTTGTATAAATCCCGCCTTCAGGGTCTTGGCTTTTTCCAAAAGTCTCGAAATTTATCAGCCTATCAGACTTGAAACCGAAAATCCAGCTATACTCTTTGGCCACATCCTGATGTGGATGGTTTGTTAATTCGTAACCATAAAAACTTTGATTAAGATTCAAAGGCTGAAAGACAAATTTGTGCATGTAGTCGTAGTAACTCATCCCTGATACTTTTTCGATGATTAACCCCAGCTCATTAAAGCATGAATTGCAATATTGCCCTTTTTCCCCCGGAGTGCCCGACACCTCAACCGTATTTAATGCTCTAACCGCATTTTCGAGAGAGTTTCGGTTCTCTTTTTCATTGGTAAAAATAGAACCGTCCGCTTGAAATCGATTAACACCAGGGGAATGGATTAGTAAATGTTTGATTGTCACTGCTTTGGATATTTTTTTATCCTCGTAGCTAAACCAAGGCAAATAGTTTTGGACAGGGTCATCAAGCTTTAATTTCCCTTGTTCAGCAAGCTGCAAAATGGCAGTAGCGGTTAACGATTTAGTAACCGATGCGATTGAGTAAATTGTCTTGGAGGTAGCTTTTGTCTTCACCTCATCATCGCTGTAACCAATCCCGTTTGTATCGACAATTTGATCCTTATAGACAATTGCGTCGGAGCCGCCGGTAATTCCAGCCTTTGCAAATTGCTCATTCACGTAGGCTTCCACTTTTTCTAGCATATCCCTTGATGGCTCTCCTTCATTTGCGTAAATAGTAATTGGAGTTAAAGTAACGAGCATAATGATTAAAGAAGCAAGAACCCCAAATTTCCTCCATATCATTCTTTTTCCTCCTTGATCATGCGTTTTCTTGAGAACTTTAAATAGATTTGAAAGTAGAAGCCTTATTTTTCCTTCCTATTTGTAAGCCCATTAACAAAATCAAGCCAACCATCATCAATGTATTGAGTATCCCTTGATCGAAACTCCCTCCCCCACTTAACCAATCAAGAGTTCCCAGATTGATGACAATTAAGGAATTAGTTGTATCAAACACGTGATTAAACAGGTTCCAGGCAATATGAATTGCCGTTGGCATCCATAGTGACCCTGTTTTTTCTTTTACTAAAGCTAAGAAAATTCCCGTTAAAAAAAGATTGATCAAGATAAATGGATTGGCCAGCACATTATGTCCGAGTGAATGCAGTACAGCAAATGGAATAGATGATACGATTACCGCCATGGTAACGCCATAACTTCGTTTCAATAATCCTTGCATATAGCCGCGAAATAGTGCTTCTTCCGTAAACGAATCGCAAATGGCGAGAAAGGCAGCAATTCCAAATGCCTCCCATATGAGAGGACTAAAATCAAACGCCGTTATTTTCGCCTGACCTAGACTCCAGATAAGGATAAAGTTGGTGAGAACCATTAGCACTCCAAATACAATCCCTTTTAAAAACTTACTTCCACTTTTAGGGTCATCGAACCCCAGCGCCCATTTCTCTTTGCGTTCAAAGAAACGAAACATCAAGAAAATCGCTCCAAATAAGGTGATGATTGCTTTAGGCCCGTTGATAAGCCTAGCCACATTATCAGAAATTTCATAAGGGCTGGGCAGCAGCATCTTTTGCATGAAAGTGAATGCCACTGCTAATAAAGTACAGAAAACCATTGAAATTAAAATTTTTCCAAAGACTTGAATATGTTTACTCATTCCTTCATTTCTCCTTTTTTAATGCTCGACATCCACAGCATCCAGCATTCCCCTCTTCATCACACCCTTAACTTTAATGATGAAAAGTCACAACGAGAAGGTTCCTTAAGTCATTAAAGCGGTAACTTTTAGTCACAAAAAAATAAACCTTCAGCAGCGGAAGGTTTATTTTTTCGATATTAAGCTTTCGTCAATGGCTTTCATAATCGCAGATGACCGATTTTTAACATTTAACTTTGAATAGATGTTCGAGATGTAATTTTTTACCGTACCTAATGATAAAAACATCATTTCCGCAATTGCTTTATTGGCTAATCCCTGTGCTAAATACTTTAACACTTTCCGTTCCTGCTCATTTAATTGATAAGGATTATGGCTGGAAGGCTCGAGGTTATCCTGCAAGGCAGACTCTTCGCTCATTGTTTGAAAAACCTCCTTTGCAAGCTGCTGAGGTACTAGAGAACCGCCATGATAGACCAATTCAATGCCTTTTATTAAAAACTGCGGATCGACAGCCTTAAGGATATAGCCCTCTGCCCCGGCATTTAAGGCATTCCGTACAAATGTAATATCTTGAAAGGTTGTAAGAATAATAACCTTTACTTCCGGCCAGCGTTCTTTAATTTTCTCGGTAGCCTGAACACCGTCCATGATCGGCATTTGAATATCCATTAAAATGACATCCGGCAGCTTGCCTTCACATGAACGAATGGCCTCTTCCCCATTTTCTGCCAAGCTAATTACCTTTATGTCAGCTATGCTTTCCAACACGATTCGTAAACTTTTACGAATCAGCTCCTGGTCTTCCACAATCATTATGTTAATCATATCGTTTTCGACTCCTTCTTTGCCAACGGGATGGTACACTTGATTTCGGTTCCTTGATTTGCTCTGGAATGAATCTCGAAAGTGCCATGGAGGGCAGATAATCGATCATTCATTGAAACTAACCCAAAGCCTGGCGTTAACTCATTTGACCCAATCCCATTATCCAGCAATTGAAATACAACCGACCCCTCTTGAAAAATTAACCTTGCGATAACATGACTCGCTTGCCCATGCCTCTTTGCATTCGTAAGCGATTCCTGCAAGCAGCGGATCAAGGTAAATTTAATTCTCTCCCCCATTCCCCGTTCGACACCTTCAATAGTAATATCAACTTTCGTCCCTGTATGCCTCCTAAAATCATCAATGACACTTTGGAATGATTCCGTTAACGTTTGATGGTCTTCCATCGGTGATATTTGATGGATCGTCTTTCTGACGTCATCCAATCCCTTTCTCGCTATATTAGAAATTTCTATTATACTCGTTTCTCCTTCCTCTTTATTGACTTTTAATAGATAGGGCAGGGCATCTAAACTGGTGATCACCGAAGTGAAGATATGACCAACGGTATCGTGTAAATCCTGGGAAACCCGATTTCTTTCCTCCATGATGGTCAGTTCTTCAATCCTTTTCGAATACTGCTCGAGCGTTTGATTTTTTTCCTGAATGGATTTAATCAAAACCTTCATTTTATTGTTTAACACGGTCACTCTTCCTAACGCAAAGCCGAACCCGTAGAAAAGGCAAGCATTAATAGATTCACTTAAAATATGATTCTCTGATGTGAATAGATTTCCTTGCCATGCTCCGGAAAAGAAAAGCGCCATCCCGATAAAGGGGCCTATCCATATTAACGGTTTACGTTGGCATGCATAGGCAATGGTGATGAACGGGAGGTATAAAAAATCATAAATATCAGGTTCAGCAAATTGATTCATCAATAACAAAAACATACTTCCCGTTAACAGGACTTCGGCAGCAAGGTAAAAAGGAAATTTTATATATCCAGGCCTGTAAAAAAGGTAGGGTACAAGGTAAATTGCAATAAACCACAGAAAGAATAACCACTTTTTGGAGTCATCTGAATTAAGCTCAATGACTGTACTTGCATTAAAATAAATCCAAAACGTTCGCACAAAAAAAAGAAAAGTATCGAGCCAATTCCATTTTCTATTTTCGATAAGTATCTCCACTTGCATCAACATCCTTTTAAAAATTTCCTATTCTTCCATTATCTTATTTCCAAAATATTACTTCAATAATTTTCTTTGCATCACCTGATGTTACTTTTTTATAGCTGAAAGTAACTTATCACTATGACTTTTAAAAAATAAAGTAAGTGTAAGAAATGCAAAACAAATAGGCAGAGGATGATGAAAATGAAAATTGGCTTAACACGTATAGTAACGATTTGTTTGATTAATTTTTTACTCAACTATTTATTGTTGTTCCCGTTAGGATTGTTTAAGTATTTAGAAGCTGAGGATCTATCCATGTTTGCCCTGGTGGGTGTTGTGGTAAGTGGCATTCCAGCGATAGCCACACTAATGTTTTACAAATTTATTGATAAAAAACCCGTAAGCACTTTAGGGTTTAAAATGAAAAAGACCGACGTGGTTTTCTCGATTCTATCAGTAACTGTTACGGTCGCGCTGTATTTTGTTTATATTTTAATTTCTTCTAAAGTTGGTGTCGTTTCAGCAGAATGGAATACCGAGGCATTCACTAAAGGAAGTTTTTATTTACTCCTATTCTTAACCTTTATCTCTTGGTTTACTGCGGCTTTTTATGAAGAAGTACTATTCAGAGGATATTTTGTGGCTAATCTGAAGTTTTTAAGCCCGATTAAATTATATATCGTTACAAGTATTATCTTTATGGTTTTCCATATTTTCAGAGGATTACCCCTTATCAATATTGTTATTTTAATGGGGATGAGCTGTGTGTTTTTATATATTTACTTAAAAAGCGGTTCACTGATGCCAAGTATTTTCGCCCATTTAATCTTTAACTTTACCAGCACACATCTCGTCGGAACAAGCGACATCGCCATCCTAAAATATACAGGCGATCCCGGCATCCTAAACCTAGTTATCATTATAATCTATGCAACCGCCCAAATTATCCTAGCAAAAACCATCTATCAAAATAAACAACTAAAAACCAACATACAGAAGGTAACAACATAAGAAAGGGTGTCAGGCACCATGTGAAAATTTCACATGGTGCCTGACACCCTATTTCTTATTGCCACCTTGTTAACCGGTTTCTTGGTTGCTTTTAAGTTGGTCATAAATTTTTTGATAGGCTGCGGCTTCTTTTAAAAATCCTTTATTTTGATACATTTTACTGATTTTTCGTACGGGGGAAGGATTTTGTGGTTGAAGTTCCATTTCCCAGAAGAAGCAGTCGATGGCCTTATCGAATTGTTTAAATTCAGCATAGTAATCGCCTAAATCCATCATGCGATCGGGATCTTCCACTAATTCAATCATTTCATTAATTTTTCTCATCACTTCTGATTGCGGATATAGCTTTTCAATATCCAAAAGTTTATTGTGAACAGATGGGAGTTCGTGCTGGTTAAGCATATTAACGGCAAGTTGGAAGAGTTTATCCTCCAATTGCTTTGTATTTTCCGTCTGCGAGAGGTGTTCCAACAAAGGTGCGAATTCGTCTAAATGTGATAGGACGAAGTTAGCATCGCAATTTTCCCAAATGATTTCGAGGGTGGCATCATAGGAAGAGGGCAGGTCATGAACAAATTTGAATAGGCATGAAGCCGCTTGTTCATAATTCCCTTTTTGAATCATCTTTTCCAAAATCGATTGTGATTCAGGTAACACTCGGAACGGATTGATGTTCACTTGAACTAAGATGAGCATCCATTCCTCCATTGTAATAAAATCCAATGCAATATCCGTATACTTTTCAATGGTTTGAGGGTTTTGAGGACGATTCTCATGTTCCAGCCACAGCAATAACAGAGTTAAACCATCTTGTTCACATAAGATATTTTCCAACACCATTCGTTCGTTTGAATGAGAGCGATTTTTGAAACAGTGTAATTCCACAAATAGAGGATCCTTTTGTACGATGGATGGGTAGTCTAAGGAATGGTAAAAATTGTGGTAGGTATTGAATTCGTGTGAATCCAATCGTTCCTTTGCAGATTTTAATGAAGGTGCAAAATCAGATAAAAGTTGGAGTACCTGAAACGATTTCATAAATTTCCCGCTTCTTCTAAGGTGAAAGAAAATCCTATCAATCATCCCGATCAGCTGATCTTTTTCAAAAAAGGAATCTAAAGTTGTCGCAATGTGGGCCACTTCCTGCAAAGAAAAATGGAGTTGAAGTTGAGAGAAAAGCTTATTTTTATTTGGTATCGATACAACGGACACATGGGAGATTAATGCGGTTAAAATTGGATGTGGAGATGCAATAAGAATACCTTCATGAAATGCCTTATTAATAAATGTGCCTTCTTCTATTTTATCAAGCTTCCCGCCATAAATAAGGGAATTTTTATAGTAAATAAGATAATAATTTTCGTCGTCTGCAGTTATAACTTCGATTACCTTGGTTCTTGCAAAGATTGCCGCTCGAAGGACCTTCCCTTTTTCAACTTTCTTCTTATCTTTTATCGATATTTCCGTTGGCATGATCATTTCATTATCCATTTTACCTTTGCCCCCCATCATCATAGTTACCTCTTTTACATTTATTATATCATAGGTTATGAATATCGAGTGCAGAGTATCAATTGGTCGTGTACTCCCACCTATCTTAAAATAATTTTTTTGATTATATGGTTTATCTGAAATGGAAAAGGTATGGCTGATTACGAGCCATACCTTTCATGGTTAAAATGGTTTTAAGATCATCAGGGTAATGATTATCAAAAAAATCACATTTTCAAGGTGTTCATATTGAAAAAGAACTTTTGACAAACGCCAATATTCTTCAGGAATCTCTTCGCCTTTATGGGATTCTAATAGGGCTTTAACCGGTTTTGACCTTGGTGATAGGACGAGTGGGCCAATAGCGAGTGCTGCCAAAAAGAGCACAAGACTTGTTACATACCACCCCATTCGAAACAGGATTGGATTTAAAAAGCCCATGGTTAAACCTGTAATCAGTAACAGCGCACCACCAACCATCACAAAAATATGTAACTTATGTCGAATCTTATATGAATGTCTTAATTCGGTCATTGTTTTCCCAGATTTAACAACTGTCGTTAAAATAAAACCTGGTCCCATCCCCAAAATAGCTGAAAAAATATGAATGAATACGACAGCTTTGTAGAATGTAATCACTGGTGTGCCAACCTCCATTATCTGCATGCTCCCATTTTACCATAAACAATGTGACTACTATGTGATATCTTACGTTGTGAAAAAGTTTTGTGGATTTTCCGTCATTAATTTATCATATTTATAATGATATAATGTAGTAAAAATTGAGAGTTTTGATGCACCTGAAAGGGGGCTGCTAACATAAATAATTTCGTTAAATTGATCTTTATTTTAATAGGATTCTTAGCCCTAGGGCTCGGCATTTTAGGTATTATTTTGCCCTTATTGCCAACCACTCCGCTATTACTTTTAGCATCGTTCTGCTTTGTCAAAGGTTCTGAACGATTTGAGTGCTGGTTCAAAGGGACAACCCTCTACAAGCGCCATTTGGAGAACTTCGTTAAAGAGAGGGCCATGACCTTGCAGCAGAAACTGTCCATCTTGTTATTTGCGGACGTAATGATTGCCATCGCCTTCTTCTTCCTCGACAATACTATATTAAGGACCATGCTGCTGCTAATCGTTGTGTATAAATACTATTATTTCATTTATAAAATTAAAACGGTTCGGGTTGCAAAGGCGGAACCCAAATAACACAAAAGACAAATGGCACCATCCCTAAAAAATTGGGGGTGGTGCCACTTATAAAACTTAAATATCATTAATTTTCATCATTCGGATTAATTATCGCCAACACCTGATGATCTTCCCATTTCCCGTTAATCTTCACATTTTTCAAAGCGATGCCTTCTTTATGAAAACCTGACTTCTCGAGCACTCTAATCGATCCGATATTGTGGGGCATTACACCAGCTTCAATCCGATGTAGTTTCAGTTCTTTAAATGCATATTCTACCAACAGTTTAACCGCTTCTGTCGTGTAGCCTTTTCCGTTATGATTTTTATCTAAAAAGTAACCGATGATCGCACTTTGAAGCGAACCCCGTAATACTTGAAATAGATTAATCGTACCAATCAAGGCCCCATCATTTTTAAAAATCCCAAAATTATATGCCTGATCTGTAAGGCTGTCTTCTTCATATTGCTTGATTCTCTCGAGCTGGGGTTCCATTGTATAATATGCCTCGCTCCGCTCCATCGAAAACTTTTCAAAGAAATTGCGATTCTTCTTCAGTAAATCAAGCAAGGCTTCAGCATCTTCTGTTAAAAATGGTCTTATGTAAATGGTATTACCCTTAATCATGTAATCTTCCTCTCACTATTTTAAATTAAGAACCATATACTCATCATCATAATAAACGCCATTCACTTTAATTGCCTTTTCCTCTAATCCAAATGTCTTAAAACCTAGTTTTTGATAAAGCTGTTTTGCTTTTTGATTACTTGCAATTACGCCTAGGTTTATTTTTTCAATAGCTTCAATATCTTTCGCTTTGTTAATTGCTTCTGTTAATAACGCTTTCCCAATGCCAAAACCTTGTTTCTTTGGGGTGACATACATCGCAAAAATGTTTGCCCGATGCTGAATTTTCACCCGATCCTCCTGAAGCAAAGTAACGACACCAATTAATTCTTCCTTTTCAAACGCACCAAAGGTGTAGTTTCCTGGTGCCGTAAAATTACTAGCAATCTGTTCAACGGGATTTTCCCTTTTTACCGATTCTTCATAGCTTGTTAAAAATGCCTCAGGATTTTGCTTCAATGCTTCTAAGCGCAGCGCCCAGTAACTTTCAGCGTCTGATGGGTTTAGTAATCTAATTTCCATGTTTGTGCTCCCCTTTGTTCTATTAATATCTGAAAAGCCAAGGCATCATTGAATTTCTTACTCTTCTTGGCCTTTCTGAAATAATTCACCAAAATCTTTCCCATGACGAATGACTTTTATCAAAAGATCGAGCTTTTCATTTCTTTCTTAATCCAAAAGCTTCGACATATAGTATTCATCAACATATTCTCCATCTATAAAAAGAGAATCCCTTTTTGTTCCTTCAATCTCAAAACCCATTTTCTTATACAACGCTACCCCTGGCCCGTTTTTGGTTACTGTCGTTAACTCTAGACGGTGAAGTCCCCGATCCCTTGCCCACTCTTCTAGTCTTACAAATAGTTTAGTCCCAATCCCTTGTCCTCGATAATCCTTTAATATTCCTATAACAATATAGACAGCATGCTTTGTTCTTCTTGCCGTGCCACCCATTACAACTAAATATCCAACCAAATTATTACCTTTTTCCACAACGAATATAGTAGAGTTTTCACTTTTTTTCATGTTTTTCAATTCTAATTCTTTGCTGCTCTGTTGTAAGCTGTCGTTCACCTGCTTCCATCAGCATAAACTCTGACTCCTCCTCAACCTCTCGAATAAGGTTCACTAAGTTTTCTGCATCTGAAACATTTATTTCTCTAACCATCAAAACAGCTCACTCCCTTTAAATAATCTTTCTAATATCACTCCAACCATACACAAGTTCCTTTACTATTTTTCCGGAAAACTCAACTTCGATGGTGTCAATTTTTTCAGCTCCGAGTGCCTCATAAAATAAGCGGGAACGATTATCTTCTAGCACTAAAACCATCATAGTAGAAATATTTTGAAGCTGTAGTTCTTCTATCAACGGTTTAACTAGTAATTTACCAAGTCCATTACCTTGGTATTCTTTTAAAATATAGATTGCATATAACTCGCCAACATAATTAGGGTAATTGCCCGTTCTTTCTTTACCGCCGGATGAAAATCCGACAATTTCCCCCGCTGAGGTTTCAGCAACATATACTCCTCCATTGGGAATGCCCTTTTTCCACAATTGCTCCCGGCTTTTATAGGAAAGTCTATTTAAGTAATCTGCTGGAACAATATTGGAATAGGTAGTTCTCCAACTATCGACATGGACCTTCGCGATTCCACTGGCATCGGCTAACACTGCTTTTCTAATCTTCATTCCAACACATCCAAATCTTTATATAGTTCTAAAGATTCTATCAAAGACTGCATATCATATCCAGTTTTTTCATTAATTTTATTTGCCCAATCTTCTATACTAGTAAGCTTATTTTCACGAAATAAACCCTCACTGGTACTAATGAAACTCTCCCAGTCATAAAATTCCCAATGGGCTACTTCAGATTTTTATGGGATTCGACACTCTACCAAAGGCTTTGGTGTAATGATATTCTGAAAATACTGACCGCGGCCTATTAGTAAGGGTAGGAACTACTTATATTCCTGTAACAAATGTAGAGCTTTCTTCTGAATGGTACGTAAACAAATTAGGTGCAGAGTTAACCTATAAAGACGAGGACAAAGCGATTCTCAATTTTGCAAACCAAAGCATTTTTCTAGTTAAATCTAAAGAAGGTCAAAGCTCCAATTTCTATGATATTTACGGGGTAGAGCGTTTCTCTTTAACATTTGAAGTAAATGGATTAAACGCTCTAGAAGCTATACACGAAGATTTTACAGAAAAAAAGATACGAGTTGGTAAAATTGAAAACAGAGGACACTCGGGAAGGAATTTCGTTTTCTGTGATTTAGATGGTAATAAATTTGATGTTTGGAGTGAATTAAGTCCAATCTTCAAAGAAAAGTTTTTGACCTCGCAAAAGTAAAAACTATTTAGACTGTTATAAAAACCATAAAGAGTGTTCTTTTTACCATGCTTATTCACCCTTTTAAAAAAAGAGACGAAGCAATCCGAAAAATCGTTTCATGCTCATCAGCCTTTACTGAATTTAATCATAAATTCCTGAACTCTTTCGGTCACTTCTTTTAAGGCTTCGATCGATGCTAAGGTATCACCTTTTATTTCCAACGCATGATCAGCATGAGGAATGACAACTGTGCTCACAAGATGATTGTTTTTCAGTGAAGAAATTCGCTCTTCAATAAAATGATGATCTTGATCGCCAATCACACAGAGTGAGGGCCGGTCAGTATGTAAAAGTGCCTGGTACACATGGTCATCCTTCAAAAGTGGTGTTAGCCAAACGCCAATCGCATGCTTGATGAAATTCTTTTGAGCCCATTCCATTGCCATCGGAATCGTTCCAATCGATTTACTGAACAGGAAACTCTGTTCATACACGGTATCCTTTAGAACTTCCTCGACTACCTCCTTTACATCTTCATACATCCATTGGTCTTGTTCCTCTTTGCTAAGCATTTTAAACTGTTCATTCTTTGCAAAATAATAATTAATATGGAGAACATCGATGTTATGGTTCAAACACATGCCGGCCGCTGTGTGCTATAACCAAGACCAGGCAGCATGATACAGATTGCATGATTCGGTTGCTCCCTGCGAATCCATGTATAGGGGATGGTTGAATACTCATTTCTTACCACTTGATCTTCTAAAATTTGATACATCTCATACACCTCATCAGTTGATTACCTGGATAGGTTGCGGGAAGAGAATTGTGAAAGCTTTGAACGTTCGTAAGGCCGCAAGAATACTTTTTCAGTGTTTGAATTCATAAGTTAAGACCTTAAATGCCATGATAAAAATAAAAGTAAAAAAGGTGATAACATGAGAATATTGATGATAGTTGTTTTTGCTATAAGCGTCTTTTTCTCTCCGAGTGAGATTCCACTAAAAGTATTAAATACAGCAATGGCACAACAGAAACCGATTCCTCCCTATGCGAAGTTTGGTACCCTCGCAATGGAGAAAACACATGAAAAGTACCCAAATGCAAAAATAATTGATTATTTGCATATTGGAAGATTAACTGGCAGGCAAACCTCAACGGAAAAATTTAAACTCTGGTTAAAGGCTAACAGCAAAGAATTCGGTGTTTTCGTAAATATTGAGTTTAACAATGAAACGGGTAAAGTCATTAAGATTACCTTCAAGGAAACACCGAAATGATCTCTGGTTCTTTTAAAAGGGACATTTTTTCAAGTGTTCCTTTTAAAAGTCCATTATTCAACTACTAGGTTGGCCTGGTGATGCGGCCGGTGTTCTTTCACATATAGATCTTCGGAAATCATCCAATTATCTTCCCACATTCCACGTGCCTCTTCACCGTCCCTTTCAATACCTCGTGACAGCCTTGTCTCCCTTGGACATTCGACCCAAATAGTAAAATCATAAAGGTTTGACATTTCGTTCCGTGTGGAATACACACCTTCAATGATGACAATGCCGCCAATCGGAACGGTATGCCATTCTGCCAGCTGATCCGTTTCCCAATCGTAACGCTGGTAATACCCATCTTGGCTTCGACTAATCGGTTCAACCACCTGTTTTACTACCCGTTTCCAATCAACATCTGCCCCAACAGGCTTTTGTGTTGGGGGTACTTGGATGATTTGATTAGATGGAAAATAAAAATCATCCATATGCACAACCGTTACGTTGGAACATTCCTCTTTTAAAAGATTTGCCAAAGTACTTTTTCCGGAACCGCCGCAGCCATCGATTCCGATTAAGAGCGTATTTTGCTTTCGAGGAATCTGGTCAATCGACTTTATTAGTTGTTCGATAGACTGAAAATTTCCTCTTTTGATATGAAAATCCAATAAAATCCCACCATTCACTTTTTTTATACAATAGCCTTATTTTCTCTCGCCTGGAAACTGTCATCCTTTCAGAGTGACCGGCCTGGCCCTTTTTCTCCTTCGATGGGCACTGTCATCCCTGAAACTTGATTTCGGTGATTTTCCCACTTTTTATGAAACCGATGTTTTGATACACCTCATTGGAGGCGGGGTTACAGATATCTGCATACAACATTGGAACTAGCTTCTCTTTTTTTAAAATGGCACACATTTCAGCTGTCAACGCACTTGCATAGCCCTTTTT
>Ga0213822_1000628_pt1 | contig 25913 bp, 14 predicted proteins | sample MC6MC0908MG_FD_179872 | JGI IMG/M metagenome (GOLD analysis project Ga0213822, IMG submission 179872) | Enriched soil aggregate microbial communities from Iowa State University, Ames, United States - MC6-MC0908-MG | ecosystem: Environmental > Terrestrial > Soil > Unclassified | place: USA: Iowa...
TGCGCGAAGCGGTGGTGCTGGCCCAGCCAGGGCCGGCCGGTGCGCAGCTGGTGGCGTACCTGGTGGTGGAGGCAGGCGCCGACGAAGGCGCGCTGCGCGAGCGGCTGAAGGGCCAGCTCAAGGCGCAGCTGCCCGACTACATGGTGCCGGCGCATGTGCTGCTGCTGGAAAAACTGCCGCTCAACCCCAACGGCAAGCTCGACCGCAAGGCCCTGCCGCAGCCGGACGCGCGCCAGGCGCAGGAGGTTTACGTGGCACCGCAAGGGGCCATGGAGCAGGCGCTGGCAGGCATCTGGCAAGACGTGCTGCGTCTGGCGCAGGTGGGTGTCAGCGACAACTTCTTCGAGCTGGGCGGTGACTCGATTATCTCCATCCAGGTGGTCAGCCGGGCCCGCCAGGCGGGTATCCGCTTCAGCCCCAAGGACCTGTTCGAGCAGCAGACCATCCAGGCCCTGGCCCGGGTGGCACGCTTCGAGGAGGTGACACAGCAGGCCCAAGGGCCGGTGACCGGCGGCATGCCGCTGTTGCCGATCCAGCAGACGTTCTTCGGCAATGCCATGACCACCCGCCACCACTGGAACCAGTCGGTGGTGTTGCAAATGCGCATGGCGGTAGACGCCGAGCGGCTCGAACAGGCGCTGCACGCGCTGCTGAACCATCACGATGCCCTGCGCCTGCGCTTTACCGAGCAGGCTACTGGCTGGCAGGCCGAGCATGCGGCGCCGCACGTGCAAGCCGCGTTGCTCTGGCACGCCGAGCTGTCTGACGAAAGTGAGTGGCTGCCGCTGGCCGAACAGGCCCAGGCCAGCCTCGAACTGGGCAACGGGCCGCTGCTGCGCGCCGTGCTGGCCCAGTTGCCCGATGGCGAGCAGCGCCTGCTGCTGGTGGTCCACCACCTGGTGGTGGACGGTGTGTCGTGGCGCATCCTCTTCGAGGACCTGCAAACCGCCTACCAGCAACTGGCCGCCGGCCAGCCGCTGCAACTGCCGGCCAAGACCAGCAGCTATCAGCAGTGGGGCCAGCGCCTGCAGGCCCATGCACAATCGCCTGCTTTGGCCGGCCAGTTCGACTACTGGCTGACGCAGCTGCACGGTACACCGATCGCCCTGCCGAGCCACAACCCGCAAGGCTCCCAGCACAGCCAGCACGTGCAGACCGTGCGCACGCGTCTCGACCAAGGCATGACCCAGCGCTTGTTGCAGCAGGCCCCAGCGGCCTACCGCACGCAGGTCAACGACCTGCTGCTGACTGCCCTGGCGCGCACCCTGGCCGACTGGACCGGCAGCGACGACGCGTTGATCCGCCTGGAAGGCCATGGCCGTGAGGCGCTGTTCGACGACGTCGACCTGACCCGCACGGTGGGCTGGTTCACCACGGTGTTCCCGCTGCGCCTGACCCCGCGGGCCGACCTGGCCGCTTCGATCAAGGCCATCAAGGAGCAACTGCGCGCCATCCCCGACAAGGGCTTGGGCTATGGTGTGCTGCGCCACCTGGGCAGCGATGCCCAGCGCCAGGCGCTGGCAGCGCTGGCGCAACCGAAGGTGACCTTCAACTACCTGGGCCAATTCGACGGCAGCTTTGCCGCTGACGACGAGGCCGCGCTGTTCGTGCCTTGCTCCGCCCAGGGCGGCGCCGAACAAGGTGCCGATGCCGAGCTGAACAACGACCTGCTGGTCAATGGCCGGGTGTTCAACGGTGAACTGAGCCTGAACTGGACCTTCAGCCGCGAGCGCTATGCACCCGAGGTGATCCAGCAGCTGGCCGACCGCTACAGCGCTCAACTGGCAGCCTTGATCGAGCACTGCCTGTTGGCAGACAGTGCCGGCGTTACGCCGTCGGACTTCCCGCTGACAGGCCTCGACCAGGCCCAGCTCGATGCCTTGCCGATGGCGCCGAGGGACATCGAGGACATCTACCCGATGTCGCCGATGCAGATGGGCATGTACTTCCATTCGCTGGCCGAGCCCGATGCGCAGTTGTACATCAACCAGACCAGCGTCCCGGTCGAGGGCCTGGACGTACAGCGCATGCAGGCCGCCTGGGACACCGTGATCGCCCGCCACGAGGTGCTGCGCAGCAGCTTCCACGGCAATGCCGGCAGTGCCGAGCCCCTGCAGGTGGTGCACCGCGCCGCGCGCATGCCGCTGACTGTGCTGGACTGGCGCGACCGCGAGGTCGACGCGCAAGCCTTGGCCAGCCTGGCCCAGCAATGCGCAGCCAATTTCGACCTGCAGGCCGCGCCGCTGATGCGCCTGACCCTGGTCAGGCTGGACGCGCAGCGCCATCAGCTGATCTGGACCCGTCACCACCTGCTGATGGATGGCTGGAGCAACTCGCAATTGCTCGCCGAAGTGTTCGTGGCCTATGCCGGGCAGGCGCTGCCGGCCAAGCAAGGGCGCTACCGCGACTACATCGCCTGGCTGCAGGCCCAGCCGCAAGCCGCGCTGGAAGGGTTCTGGAAAGGCAAGCTGGGCGGGTTGGAAGCGCCCACCCTGCTGGCCGACAGCCTGTACCCCAAGGCCGACCCGAGCCTTGCGGGGCACGCGGCGCTTTACCTGGATTGGGACGCTGCGCGCACCGCGCGGCTGCGTGAGCAGGCCCAGCGCCTGCGGGTCACGCCCAATACCCTGGTGCAGGCGGTGTGGCTGATCCTGCTGCAGCGCTACAGCGGCCGTCAGCACGTCTGCTTTGGCGCCACGGTGGCGGGCCGCCCGGCGACCCTGCCGGGTTCGGAGCAGATGCTTGGGCTGTTCATCAACACCTTGCCGATCATCCAGGCACCTGCGCCGGGCCAGCGCTTCGACCAGTGGCTGCTGGAGCTGCAGGCCTACAACCTGGAAGTGCGCGACCATGAGCATGCGGCGCTGGCCGATGTGCAGCGCTGGTCGGGCCTGGGCGGGCAAGCGTTGTTCGACAGCATCATCGTGTTCGAGAACTACCCGGTGGACGAACGCCTGCAGGGCCTGGGCCAGGGCGAGCTGCGCTTCGGCGAGGCCCAGGGCCGCGATGTCACCAACTACGCCATGGACCTGGCGGTAAACCTGGGCGAGCGCCTGAACATCGAGTTCCTGTACTTACGCAACCGCTTCACCGAGAAGGGCACTGCGCAGATCCGCGACAGTTTCGAGCACCTGCTGCAGAGCGTGCTCGATGCACCGGCGCAGAGGATCGGCAACCTGGGCATCCTGGGCCAGGCCGAGTACAGCCTGCTGGCCGAGGCCAACCGCCTGCCGGCACCGCGCACCGAGGCTGCCAACCTGCTTGAGCAGCTGCAGGCCAACGCCGTGCAACGGCCGGAGGCACTGGCGGTGGTGTGCGACGACGTCGCCCTGACCTTTGCCGAACTGGAGCTGCGCGCCAACCGTCTGGCCAACCGCCTGGTGGCCGAGGGCGTGGGCCCGGAAGTGCTGGTCGGTATTGCCCTGGAGCGCTCGGTCGAGGTCATCGTGGCCTTCTACGCCGTGCTCAAGGCCGGTGGCGGCTACGTGCCGCTGGACATCGACTACCCCGCCGAGCGCCTGAAATGGATCGCCGAGAACTCCGGGATGGCCTTGTTGCTGACCCAGGGCGCGGTGGCCGAGCGCCTGCCTGTTGTGGCGCAGGTGCGCCGGCTTGACCTGGAACAACTGGACCTGACCGGCGCCGGCGACCATGCCCCGCAGCCGCAGGTGCATGGCGACAGCCTGGCGTACGTGATCTACACCTCCGGCTCCACCGGCAAGCCCAAGGGCGTGGCGGTGGCGCGCGGGCCGCTGCAGATGCATTGCGAGGCGATCATCGAACGCTACGCGATGAACCCGCAGACCCGCGAGCTGCTGTTCATGTCGTTCGCCTTCGACGGTGCGCAGGAGCGCTGGCTGTCGACGCTGCTGGCCGGTGGTGGCCTGGTACTGCGCGGCAACCGGCTGTGGACGGCGCAGGAAACCTGGGATGCGCTGCACGCCCATGGCATCAGCATCGCCTGCTTCCCGCCGGCGTACCTGCAGCAGCTGGCCGAGTATGGGCAAGGGCGCGACAACCCGCCGCCGGTGCAGGTCTACTGCTTCGGTGGCGATGCGGTGGCCGAGGCCAGCTTCGAGCTGGTGCGGCGCAACCTGCGACCGCGCTGGATCACCAACGGCTACGGCCCGACCGAAACCGTGGTCACGCCACTGCTGTGGAAGGCCGGCGATACCGACGTCTGTGGCGCGGCCGTGGCACCGATCGGCCAGCGGGTCGGCAGCCGTACCTTGTACGTGCTCGACGATCAGCTCAACCCGCTGCCACATGGCGTGGTCGGTGAACTGTACATCGGTGGCATCGGCCTTGCCCGCGGCTACCGTGCCCAGCCTGGCCTGAGTGCCGAACGCTTCGTCGCCGACCCGTTCGGCGGCGAGGGTGGCCGGTTGTACCGCACCGGTGACCTGGTGCGCCTGCGTGAAGACGGCGTGATGGACTACATGGGCCGGGTGGATCATCAGGTCAAGGTACGCGGCTTCCGTATCGAGCTGGGTGAGATCGAGGCCTGCCTGCGCCGCGAGCCCGGCGTGCGCGATGCCCTGGTGGTGGCGCGCGACGTGCAGGGCAGTCGCCAGCTGATTGGCTATGCGGTAGCGGCGAGCGGGGTCGACGGCGACAGCCTGCGCAGCGCCTTGCAAGGGCAGTTGCCGGATTACATGGTGCCTGCGCAGGTCGTGCTGCTCGAGGCGTTCCCGCTCAGCCCCAACGGCAAGGTCGACCGCAAGGCGCTGCCGGATCCACAGCTGCAGCGCTCGGCCTACCTGGCCCCGCGCAATGCCCTGGAGCGGGCACTGGCGCAGATCTGGCAGGACGTGCTGGAACTCGAACAAGTGGGCATGACCGACAACTTCTTCGAGCTGGGCGGCGATTCGCTGCGCACCCTCAAGGTGCTGGGCAAGGTCCGCGCGCAACCGGAGCTGGGGCTGACGTTGAGCCTGCGCGACATGATGAGCAAGCCGACCATCGCCGAGCTGTCGGGCTATCAGCCTGTGGACGAGCGTGCGCTTGACCCGCTGTTGCCGCTCAATGGCAAGGTCGCCGGGCGGGCGCCGCTGTTCTGCCTGCACGCAGGGTTTGGCACGGTGTTCGATTACGAGCCACTGGCCCGCAGCCTGGAGGGCATCCGCAGCGTCTATGGCTTGCAGTGCCGAATGCAGATCGATCGCCAATGGCGCGACGAGTCGCTGGCCGCCATGGCCATCGACTACGCCCAGTACATCCGCCAGAAGCAGGCGCATGGCCCGTATTACCTGCTGGGCTGGTCGCTGGGTGGCCCGCTGGCGGTGCTGGTGGCGCACGAGCTGGAACGCCAGGGGCAGCAGGTGGCCTGGCTGGGCCTGGCGGATAGCTATGTGCCGCGCGCGCAGGGCACGGTGCCGGCGGCGGACTGGGGGCACGAACTGCGCCAGTTCCTCAGCATCGCGCTGAATCGGGCACCTGAGCAATTGCCTGCCTTTGCCTTGCCTGCCGGGGAGGACGCGGCGCGGATCCAGGGGCTGATCGAAGGGCTGCTGCGCGAGCGGGATGACTGGCGCGCACAGCTGAACTTCTCGGTCGATGACCTGGCCCACACCTTTGCCGTGGCCATGAGGCTCAAGGCCCTGGGTGAGCAGCTGCAGGCATTGCCTGCGGTGCAGGCGCCGACGCTGTGCTGGTGGAACGCCGAGGCCGAGCGGCCAGGCCGAGCGGCATTCGAGCAGGCGCTGGGCAATGTGCAGGCGAGCTACCCGGTGGCGGCCACGCATTTCCAGATGCTGCAGCAGCAGACGCTGATCGAGCAGGCCTGTGAGTGCCTGGCACAACCCCAGCCGCTGCGCGGCTGAAACACACTGGCCGGCCCGGGGACCCGGGCCGGCTTCTGACGAATCACTGATCAAGGATACGCAATGTCACTCAACCCCGACCTGGCCGCCTTCCTCGAACTTGTCGAGTTCGGCCGCCTGAGCGGCGCCAGCCGCGCCATGCACGAACTGACGGTCGAGCAGGCCCGTAGCGATTTCGAAGCCAGTTCGCAGGTCATCGACCCGAGCCCGCCCAGCGAGTTGTCGGTAACCGAACTGCAGGTGCCGACGCGCGATGGCGCGCTGTTGCCGGCGCGCCTGTACCGGCGCCCGGGCGCGGCGCCTAAGCAACCGGTGATCCTCTACTTGCACGGTGGCGGTTATGTGGTGGGCAGCCTCGACTCCCACGAAGCCGTCTGCCGACGCCTGGCCTGCCTGGGCGAGTTCGCGGTGCTGGCCCCTAGCTACCGGCGCGCGCCGGAACATGCCTTCCCGACGGCGCAGCTCGATTGCGAGGATGCCGTGGCCTGGCTGGCCGATGCCGCCGCGCCGCTGGGGCTGGACCGTGAGCGTGTGGTGTTTGCCGGTGACAGTGTCGGCGCCTCGCTGGCGGCGGGGCTGGCGATCGCTGCGGCGCTGCCGCAGGCCACGCTGGCAGTGCAGCCGCTGGCGCAATTGCTGTTCTACCCGGTGGCCGACATCAGCCAGGAGCGCGACTCGCATCAACGCCATGCGGCCGGTTACCTGCTGGAAACCCAGACGTTGCGCTGGTTCTACCAGCACTACGCGCCCAACCGGGCCGACCGCCTGGACTGGCGCGCCTCGCCGTTGCAGGCCAAGGACCTGCCACCATTGGCTCCGGCCTACATCGGCCTCGCAGGTTTCGACCCGTTGTACGACGAAGGCCTGGCCTACGCGCGCCACCTGCAGGCCAGCGGTACGCAGGTGACGCTGCGCGACGAACAAGGGCTGACCCATGACTACCTGCGCATGGCCGGCATTGTTGGGGCGGTGGAAGGCATCTACCGCGACCTGGGGCAATGGCTGCAGGCGCTGCCAGCGCGTTGAACAGGGCTCAGGCAACATCAGGGCCATAAAAAAGCGGGCATCCAGGGATGCCCGCTGTTTTTATGGCCTGCTCAGAACTGGTATTTGGCCGAGAGCATCACGTTGCGCGGTTCGCCGTAGTAGCCACTGTAGAAGGTGGTGTCCAGCGCGCTGATGTACTTCTTGTCGAACACGTTGTTGACGTTGAGGGTGGTGGAAAGCTGGTCGGTCAGCTGGTAGCGGGCCATCAGGTTGACCACGGTGAATTGCTCCTGCTTGGCCTTGACGGTGCCCAGCGCCGTGCTTGGGGTGACGGTGATGTGGGTGCCGCTCTGCCAGTTGGCGCCGCCGCCGACGGTCAGGCGGTTGAAGTCGCCCGGCAGGCGGTAGGTGGTCCACAGCTTGACCATGTTGGCCGGGGCCTCGGTGTTGATGCGTTCGTGGTCGGCGTCTTTGGTGATGCTGTGGTTATAGCTGGCGGCGACGTTCCAGTCGGGCATCAGCTCACCGTTGGCTTCCACTTCGAAACCGCGGGTGGTGGCGCCGCTGATGGCCTTGTAGGCGGCCGTGGTGGTGCCAGGTACCACTTGGCCGGGGTCGACTACGGCCAGGTTGTCCTGCTTGATCTCATAGGCGGCAACGCTGGTGTTCAGGCGGCCACCGAAGAACTCGCTCTTGAGGCCGATTTCGTAGTTGTCGCCTTCGCGTGGGTCGAGGGTGGCACCGGTGGCGTCGCGCACGCTTTGCGGCTTGAAGATGCTGGTGTAGCTGGCATAGACCGAGTGGATGTCGTTGAGGTCGTAGACCACACCGGCGTAGGGCGTGACCACGCCGCTTTCGCGGTATTGGGTGTTGCGGTTGCTGGCCGGGGTCAGTACATATTCCAGGTCGTAGTTGTACTTGTAGTTGCTGGCGCGCGCGCCAAGGATGATCGACAGGTCGTCGGTCGGGCGCAGGCGCGTGGCGATGTAGCTGCCGCTCTGGTAGATGGTGGTGTCGCCGTCATAGAGCTTGCCATTGCCGGTGTTCGGCTCGTTGGTGTAGTTGTCCCAGTCGTAGAAGTTGACGAAGGTGCCCTCGATGGCCGTGCCGCGCAGGGGCGAATGGCGGTTTTCATAGCGCGAGAAGTTGTAGCCGACGATCAGCTCATGCTGGCGGCCGAACAACTGGAACGGGCCCTGGGCCTGCACATCCAGGCCGGTCTGCTTCTGCCAGGTGCTGCCGGCGCCGCCGTACAGGCGCACGCCAGCGCCGGTGTTGACGTCGGGGAAGCCCCAGCTGGCGGTGGCCAGCTTGTAGTCGTCACGCTTGATGTACATCTGGTTGACCGAAACCTTCAGGCTCCAGTCGTAGGCCAGTTTCTGCTCGATGCTGGCAAAGGTGTTCAGCGCGTCCTGCGGGTTGTGGCTCCAGCGTGCGGCGCTGTTGGTCGAGCGCGAGAAGTTGGTTTGCTTGCCGTTGCTGTAGAACAGCGGGAAGGCCACCGAGGAAGAGCCCTGCGGGTCGTTCTTCTGGTAATCGGCACCCACCGTGAGCAGGGTGCTGTCGCTCAGGTCGGCTTCGAGGATCCCGTAGAAGATCTGCTTTTCCTGGGAGTAATGGTCGACGTAGCTGTTGTTCTGCTGGTAGGCCGCCACCATGCGTCCGCGCACGTTGCCGGTGGGTGTCAGCGGGCCGGAGAGGTCGATTTCGGTGCGGTACTTGTCCCACGAGCCGACGCCTGCGCTGACATGCCCCTTGAACTCGGCAGTGGGGCGCTTGCGCACCATGTTGATGGTGGCCGAGGGGTCGCCTGCGCCGGTCATCAGGCCGGTGGCACCGCGCAGCACTTCGACACGGTCGTAGATGGCCATGTCGGCCAGGCTCTGGGCCGACACCTGGCTGGCGATATCCAGCGTGGTGGGGATGCCGTCGAACTGGTAGTTGTCGACGGAGTAGCCGCGCGAGTAGATGTTGAACCGCTCGCTGCCCAGGCTTTGCACCGACAGGCCAGGCGTTTGCTGGAGTACCTCGGTGAGGTTGTTCAGGCCCTGGTCGTCCATGCGCTGGCGCGTGACCACGCTGATCGACTGTGGGGTCTCGCGCAGCGACAGGTTCATGCGCGTGGCGGTGCTGCTCAGGCCTGTGGTGTACGAGCCGGTGCCGTCGGTCTGTGCGCCCAGGCCCTGGCCATTGACGTTGGTGGCGCCCAGTTCCACCGCGTTACCCTTGCTGCGCGCGGTGATGGTCAGGGTGCCATTCTGGAAGCTGTAGTTGACCGCCGCGTTGCCGAGCAACTGGCTGATGCCCGACTGTGCGCTGAAGCGGCCGACCACTGCGTTGCCCTGCATGCCATCGAGGTCTTCGGGGCTGAACAGCACCTGCAGCCCGGCTTGCTGACCGTACGCCATGACCGCGCGCGACAGTGGCTGGGCCGGGATGTTGAAGTCGATGTCCTGGGCCATCACCTGGGTTGCGAGCGGCAAGGACATGACCATCCCCATGGTCGATCCGAGCAGCTTGGGTTGCAGCAGGCGGCGTAGTTTCAGCGCCGTGGTGAGGGGTGAGAGGTTGTGTGTGGTTGGCATCGTAGGCTCTGGAAAGGCTGGCTATTGATAATGATTTAGATTTCCACTAGTAAGACGCAGAACGCCAGAAAAACCGGAAAGTTTTTTTCATTCCGGTTTTTCTGGCGTTCGATCAGGCGGGTTGCGGCTCGCAGACGACCTGGCCGCGGCTCAGACGGACCAGTTGGTCGGCGACATCGAAGTAACGGTCGTCATGGGAGATGACGATGATGGTCTTGCCCAGGCGCTTGAGGTCGGGCAGCAGCTGGGTGTAGAACACCCGGCGGAAGGTGGGGTCCTGGTCGGCCGCCCACTCGTCGAACACCAGCACCGGGCGCTCTTCCAGCCAGGCGCTGACCAGGGCCAGGCGCTTGCGCTGGCCGGTCGACAGGTCGGTGGTGCTGAACTTGCCGTCGCGGATGCTGACCTTGTGGCCGATCTCCAGGCGCTCGAGGTAACGCTCGGCATCCTGCGGCACCGGTTTGTCACCTTGGATCAGCTCGTCGAACAGGTAGTAGTCGGCAAAGATGGTGGTGAACAACTGGCGGTAGTCGTCGCGGCTCTGCGCGGTCACCGGCTTGCCATCGATCAGGATGCTGCCTTCCTGGGGCGCGTACAGGCCCAGCAGCAGTTTGATCAAGGTGGTCTTGCCGCAGCCGTTTTCACCGACGATGAAGACGATCTCGCCCTGGTCGATACGCAGGTTCACCGGGCCGAGCTGGAACGGTTCGCTGCCCTCGACCGGCGGGAAGCGATAGCGCACGTCACGCAGTTCCAGCGTATTCAGGTTCATCGCCGGCTGGCTGCGGTCGTCCAGCAGCAGGTGCGGCTCGGGCGAGGAAAACTGGTTGGACAGTTCGGCGATGCGGCGGAAGGCGATCTGCGCCTTGCTGATGATCGGCAGCGTGCCGATCAAGTGCTCCAGCGGCCCTTTCATGTACAGCAGCACCAGGACGAAACCGCTCATCACTGTGGGGTCGTTGCTGGGCCACATCGACTGCAGCGCCAGCGCCAGGCCGATGACCACGAAGAACAGCATCGAGCCCAGGCTCTTGGCAATCACGAAGGTGTTGATCGAGCGCATCTGGGTGGTGCAGATGCGTTCGGCGGTTTCCTGGATCCCATGGCTGAACATGCGCTGACGGCGCAGGCGGTGGATGCGCAGCTCCTTGGCGCCTGCGGCGATCGCGTTGTAGTGCTTCTGCAGTTCGTCCTCGGCCTCCCGCGCCGCTTCGAAACCGCGCATGCCGCGGGCCCGGGCGATGTACTGCATGACGGTGCCGAGGGCGATGGCCGCGAGCATGATCAGGAACATCGGCCACGACAGCATCGCCAGGTAGCCCATGCAGCCGATGACCACGGTCAGTGAGATGGCCAGCGGTGCGAAGACGAAGGCGAACGCACTGATGGTATCGACATCGCGGGTCAGCACCGGGATCAGGCGGTGGCTGCGGTAGCGTTCGATCTGGTCGATCGGTGCCGCCAGGACTTTTTCGCCCAGTGTCTTGCGCAAGGTGGCGATGATGTGCTGGCCGACATGGTTGGTACCAATGTCCGAGCAGATCGTGCAGCCCAGGGCCAGCACGCAGAGGCCGGCAAAGCCGAGCACCACGCCCTGGGTCAGCCCGGCGTCGCTGTGCAGGGCCTGGTTGATGGTTGCCAGCAGCACGGTCACGCTCAGGCCGCCGATCATGCCCAGCACGATCGAAACAGCTACCAGCGGCCAGAAGGGCCTGAGCAGGGTGAACAGTTCGCGGATGGCGCCGCGGGGTTTAGTGGACATGAGCGTCTCCCGATACGCGCGTCATGAAAGGCTTACAGCTCACGGGCAACCCGGAAGCCAAGGAAATCGCCCCGGACTTCGGGGGCGCGGTAGTTGCGATTGCCGGAACGCGAGAACACCGGCGCCTCGCCCCAGTCGTTGCCACGCATGACCCGTGTCTGGCATTTGCCGGTGGTCCAGGCACTGCCATCGCTGGGGGCGCCGACGTAGTTGGGGTGGCCGCAATCGGCGACCCATTCGTAGACGTTGCCATGCATGTCGTACACGCCGAAGGCGTTGGCCGGGAAGCTGCCCACCGGCGCTGTGTAGGCGTAGCCGTCGGTGGGGCCGTAGGTGTTGGCGTGCTGGGCGATGCTGTATTTCTGCGCGTCGTCGTTATCGAACGGGAACGGGAACGGGCCGCTGGAGCCGGCGCGGGCGGCGTATTCGCGCTCGGCCTCGCTGAGCATGCGGTACACATGCCCGGTCTTGGCCGACAGCCACTTGGCATAGGCCTGCACATCGGGGTGGCTGACGCACACCGCGGGCTGGCGCGGGCCCTGCTTGTAGCTGGGCTTGCTGGCGGTGCAGCGGCGGCCGGGGCGCTCATCGCCATCGGCGATGGTCACGCCGGTTTCCTTGATGTAAGCATCGAGCTCGCCGGCAGTGACGTGGTAGCGGCTGATGGCGAAGGGCTTGGCGAAGGTCACGTTGTGCTGCGGGCCTTCATCGGCTTCGCGGCCGGTTTCGCCTTCCGGGGTGCCCATCACGAAGCTGCCGGCAGGCAGCACGACCATTTCCGGGCAGTGGGGGCAGTCCTTGAACAGGCTGCCCGGTTGCGGCGCGGCGGCTGCCTGGGCCTGCGAACAGGCGGCGAGGGCAAGCACGGCCATGGCGCCAAGCTGGCCCAGCCGATGCAGCGGTGGCCTGGGCAGAGCGGTGAGTAGATGAGGCATGAACAGGATTCCGTCAGCGGGTGGCTAGAAAAAAGGCAATGGTCAACTGGGCAACGTTTGGCGCAACACGTCGATCAAACGGTCGATTTCGGCTTCGGTGTTGAGCAGTCCAGGCGCGGTGCGCACCACCGGGCCGACATCGCGCGCCACGGCATCGACGACGATGCGCTGGCGATTGAGCTGGCTGGCGACCTGGTCGGCGTTCTGATCCTTGACCCGGAAGAAGGTGAAGCCAGCCGAGTGGCTGGCGCTGCGCGGTGTCACCAACTGCACGGCCGGCAGCGTTTCGAGGCGTTGCTTGAGGTAATCGTTGAGGCCGTGGATGCGCGCCTGGATCGCCGCCTTGCCGTATTGCAGGTGCAGTTCGAAGGCTTTGCCCAATGCCCAGCGGTGCTCGAAGGCGTGATAGCCGCCTGGGCTCAGGGTGGTGGCAAAATCCTCGTCCTGGGAGAAGGTGGCGATGGTCGGAGTCAACGGGCCCAGCGCGGTGGAGGCGGCGCAGATGATGCCGGTACCGCGTGGGCCGAACATCCACTTGTGGGTGCCGGCAATGAAGTAGTCGCAGTTCAGGTCAGCGAAGCGCATGTCCTCGACGCCAAACCCGTGCACCCCATCGATCACGTACAGCAGCCGGTCATTCTCGTCGCGGTTACGGTTGACCTCGCGCACCAGGGCGCCGATTTCGCCGACGGGCAGCTTCACACCGCTGCCAGAGTGCACCCAGGTCATGCCCAGGACGCGGGTCTTCGGGCCGATGGCGGCAGCGAGGGTGCCGAGTACCTGGTCGGTGCTGACGTTCCAGGGTTGCTCGAACAGGCGCAGCCGGCGTACCGGCGTGCCATCGCGCGCGGTGCGAAAGTTCAGGGTGTGGCGCGCTGCGGAGTGCTCGTGCACGGTGGTCAGCACTTCCTGGTCAGGGGCTATTTTCAGGCCGCCGTAGATCAGGCCGAGGCCTTCGGTGGTGCTGCCGGTCAGGGCAATCTGGCGCGGCGCCACGTCAAGGTAGCGAGCGGCCGCTTCGCGCACCTGCGCTTCGTGTTTCCATTCGGACTGGCTGTCCCAGTCGACCAGGCGGGCCGGGTGTCGGTCGAACTGCGCGCGCAGGGCTTCGATCGCCTCGCGCACCGGTTTGGGGTGTGAGGTGATCAGGAAATTGGCAAAGTGTGCGTAGTTCGGGTCCAGCTCGAACAGGCTGCGAAAACCCGCCCAGGCGTCATCGGCCATGGGCCGCGCCGTGGCGGCCTGGGCGCTGGGCAACAGTTGCGCGGCCAGGGGCAGGCTGGCGGCGAGCAGGCCAGCCTGCTTGAGGAAGGTACGGCGATCGTTCATGAATACGCTCGCTGGGTCATCGGGACGAGGTGGCGTTGGGTTTGGCGGCGCGCTGCACCTGCTCCCATACCCGCAGGAAGTTGCCGCCCCAGAGCTTGGTGATGTCCGCTTCGGAATAGCCGCGGGTGATCAGCTCGGCGGTCACGTTGCGCGCCTCGCTGGCGTCGTGCCAACCGTCGATGCCGCCGCCTTCGTTGAAGTCCGAGCTCAGGCCGACGTGGTCGATGCCGACCTTGCGCACCGTGTAGTCGATGGCGTCGCCGTAGTCCTTGAGCGTGGCAGGGGGTTCTTCGTCGAGGATCGCGTACAGCGCGTTGGCGTACTGGCCGACCTTCTGCTCGGGCCAGCCGGCAATCACCGGGTCGCCGGGCATCAGCGCGTAGTTGAGGTTGGTCAGCGGCGGCAGGTCGTACTGCGCCCGCAGCCTGTTGAGCTTGTCCTGGGTCTGGCGGCTCAGCGGTTTGAGGTAGGTGGAGAAGGCCACCAGCTGGATGACCCCGCCGCTGTCCTTGATCAGTTGCAGTTCCTTGTCGGACAGGTTGCGGTTGATGTCGACCATGGCGCGCGGGGCCGAATGCGAGGCCACCACCGGCGCCCGGCTGAGCTGCACCGCTTGGGCCAGCGCCTTGCTGGACATCTGCGACACATCGATGATCATGCCCAGGTCGTTGAGCCGTTGCACCGCGCGCTGGCCAATCGGCGACAGGCCGTCCAGCGCATCGACGGTGTCGTTGAAGAACGGCAGCGGGCGTGAAGAGTCGGCCCAACGGTTGTTGCCGACATAGCTGAAGCCGAACATGCGCACGCCGCGCGCCGCCCAGCGGTCCAGCTGGTCGATGTCATCGCCCAAGGCGTAGGCATTGAGCATGCTGAGGAACACCGCGAAGCGCCCCTCGCCGTGCAGGCGCCGCATGTCTTGTGGGGTGTAGGCGATGCCGGCTTGTTCGGGGAAGTCGCGGACCATGGCGCTGATGGCGTTGTAGCGGACCTCCTGGGTATGCCGTGCGGCCTCGACGAAGCCGTCGGTGGGGCGATGCGGGCCATTGCTGCCGGTCCACGACTCGGGCCAGGCGAAGATGGTCAGGGCGGCGCCGGACAAGCGGCCGCGGGCGGCCTTGGCCAGGTCGAAGCGGCCTCGGCCGTCCTGGTCGGCTTCGCTGCCTCGGCTGCCGAAATTCAGCGGCAGGGTCACATGGCTGTCGAACGAGATGATGCGTTCCTGCAGGTCGTTGGCCTGGCGCACCACCTCGCGCGGGTAGCCGGCCGGCGTCTTCAGGTACTGCCAGGCGGCCAGCCCGGCACCGGCGGCGACGGCCGCGGTCAGGCTGATGTACAGGGCTTTTTTCCAGCGTGGTGTCGTCATCTTGGTCTCAGTAGGTTCACCGTCGAGGGATGGGCACAGAGGCCGCCGCTACCTGGAGGGAACGAGCCCGCGCGGTGGAAATTTAGCCGCAGGCATCGCACCTGACGGCGCCGGGCACGGCCACGCGCTGCGGTAAATTTCGCCGTGCCTGCAACGTTCTAGCGTTGGACGGGCCGTGCTCCATGGCCGCAATGAAAGCGCAGGTAGTTGCAATGACGATTTCTCGACGCTGGTTCATCGCCGGTGTGGCATTGACGGGGGTGGCGGTGCCGGGGGCGCTTTACTTGAAGCGCCAGCGAGCCACCGAGGAATTCCCGGAGACCCCAGGCGAGGCGGTGGTCGAGTTGGCTGACAGCCGCCTGCGGCAGCTGGGCGACACACTGCGCGGCATCTGGCGCTGGACTGCGTTGGGCAGGGACGCCGGCTTGCAGGGCCTGCCCGAGGGCGAGCTGGAATTGTTCCTCGATGTTGCACCGAGCGGGCGCGGCCTGCGCGGCTACCTCGACACCCCCGAGCGCCTGCGGGGCGAGGCGCCGCCGCGCTACCGCGTGGTCGGTGACCTGCTGGCGGACAAACCGGGCACGCTGCGCTGGCGATTGCTCGGCAACGAGGGGGGCGAGCAGCCAGCGCGCTACGAATGCCATATCGTCCTGGACGAGGTGTGGGGGGCGTTCGGCAATGCCGGGCCGGCCACCCTCAACGGGCGCATCGCGTCACTGGACCGCTCGCTCGCGCTGCCGCTGCAGGACAATCGCTTCGTGGCGCTCAAGCGCACCTTCCCCGAGGCGCGCGAGCGTACGCCGCTGTCACCGCAACTGCTGGCCTGGCTGATCGCCCCGGAGCACCGCCTGTTTCACCAGCTCTGGCACGCTTCACGGGACAAATGGCACAAGCTCGACGACGACAAGCACAACGCCCTGCGTGGCCTCGGCTGGCAGCCCGGGCCGCGCGACCGGGAGCGTGATGCGCGGGGCCGGCACAAGGACCGCAACGGCTCGGGCGAGGATTTTTTCTTCATGCACCGGCATATGCTGCGCAGCGCCCGGGCCATACAGCCGTTGCCATCGTGGCCACGGTTTCCGCTGCCGCAACCGGAGCTTGAGCGGGACCGCAGCGGTTTCGCCCGTTATTTCGACAACCATGACGGCAATGCCCTGCCGCCCACCTGGCTGGCGCCGGGGGACGCCGAATACACCCAGTGGGTGCGGGACATCAAGAGCCCGGACACCTTCAATGGCAACTTCCAGGTCTGGGAGTCGCGTTACAGCGACCCGGAATATCTGAGCACCCTGACCCTGGGGCAATTCGGCTCGGAAGTGGAGCTGGGCCTGCACGACTGGCTGCACATGCGTTGGGCTTCGGTGCCGCGCGACCCGGCCAATGGCATGCCGGTGCCGATGGCGCGCACGCCCAACGATTTTGCCCAACGCTGGTATGGCGCCGAGAACGATTTCCTTGGCGACCCGTTTTCATCCCATGTAAACCCGGTGTTCTGGCATTTCCATGGCTGGATCGACGACCGTATCGAGGACTGGTTCCGCGCTCACGAGCGGCTGCATCCGGGTGAAGTGCGGCGCATGGAAATCAACGGTGTGCCGTGGTTCGCTCCGGGGCGCTGGGTGCAGGTGGCAGACCCGTGGCTGGGCCCGGACACCCACGGCTGCTCCACCGTGCCAGGGTTGCGGCCAGGGCGCAGCGTTGAAATGGACCCGGAAACCATGAAGCTGGCCTTGCGCATCATCTACGGCAATGAGGACATCTTTGCCAGGCTGCGGCCCAAGGTGCCGCAACGGCCCTGGTATGCACGCAACCTCAAGGTCGTCGGGCAGCCGCGCTAGCCCTTCACGTGCAAGCTGCCATGGGCGGCGGGCAGTACTTCCCCCATGGCTTCAGCGTCAGCGCGACCCTACCTGCCAGCCGCCTCCCAGTGCCTTGTACAACGCCACGCTGCCCTGCAGGCGAGCCAGGCGCAGCTGCGCCTGCTGATCCTGGGCCAGGTACAGCGTGCGCTGTGTCTCCAGCACCGTCAGCAGCGTTTCAGCGCCGGCACCATAGCGTTGCTGTGCCAGGTCGAAGGCCTGACGTGCCTGTTGTACTTCCTCCTCCTGCCATTGCCGTTGACGCTCCACGCCCTGGATGGCGTTGAGGGCTTTTTCGACATCGGCAAAGCCGGCCAGGATGCTGCTGCGGTAATTTTCCAGCAGTTCGTCCTGCTCGGCTTCGGCCAGCTCGCGCGAAGCGCGTAGCCGGCCATTGTTGAAAATGGGCGCGACCAGGCCGGCCGTGAGGGTGTAGTAGGAACTGTCGAGCACCTCGGCGAAGGTGCTGGCACCGGTGCCCAGGCTGGCGCCCAGGGTGACGTTGGGCAGCATCGCAGCCCTGGCCACCTGCACGTTGGCGTTGGCGGCGGCCAGGCGTGCCTCGGCGGCCGCGATGTCCGGCCGCCGCGCCAGCAGCTCACTGGGCACGCCGCTGCCGATGCGCGGCCACTGCAGGGTAGCAATCGCCTGGTGGCTGGCAGGCAAAGCTTGCACCGGGTCACCGAGCAGGGTGGCGAGGGTGATGCGGTTGTCCTGCCATTGCTGCTCGAGCAGCGGCACCTGGCGCTCCTGAGCGGCCACCAGGCTGCGCTGCTGGGCAAGTTCGAGGCGGGTGGCAGAGCCCACGCGCTGGCGGGTCTTGACCAGGTTCAGCACGTCACGGGCGTTGCGCAGGTTCAGGCGCGCGATGCGCAGTTGTTCCTCCAGGGCCAGGCCTTGCAGGTAGCTGTCGGCCACGGCGCTGACCAGGGTGAGCTCCACTGTCTGGCGGTCGAAGCGGCTGGCGTCGAGGCCGTGCAGGGCGCTGGTGCGGGCCGCGCGCAGGCCGCCCCAGAAATCGAGCTCGTAGCGGGCGGTGAGTTGCGTGGCGAAGGTGCGGTAGGTGGGTGCGTGCTTGCTAACATCCAGCGCGTTGTTGCCTGGCCCGTGCAGCAGACGCTGGCGGCTGCCGTCCAGACCGAACTGCACGTCGGGCAACAGCGGCGCCCCGGCGACCACCGCGCGGGCCTGGGCCTGGCGCACCCGGGCCGTGGCGGCGGCGAGGTCATGGGCATTGCGCCGGGCGCGCTCGACCAGCTGGTCCAGCTCGCTGCTGGCGAACGTGCGCCACCAGCGTGCCGAGGGTGGGCCAGCCGAGGGTAGGGCGGTTTCGCCTTGCCAAGCTTGCGGTGCAGCAATACCGCTTGTTGGGGCGGGTGGGGTACTGCAGGCGGTGAGGCCCAGGCAGAGGGTCAACAGGCTGATGCGGCTTGGCAAGGTCATGGCTTATTCGCTGGTAAGGGCTTTCACCGGGTCGAGTCGGGCGGCCTTGCGTGCCGGCATGAAGCCGAACACGATGCCGGTGACGACGGCGCAGGCGAACGCACCGAGAATGGCAGGCAGGGCAAAGGCCACGGCGATGTCGGCCAGCATCAGCCCGCCACCGATGGCCAGCGCCAGGACGATGCCGCTCAGGCCGCCGACCATCGACAACATCACCGCCTCACTGAGGAACTGGCGCAGGATGTCGCGCTGGCGAGCGCCGGTGGCCATGCGGATGCCGATCTCGCGGGTGCGCTCGCGCACGGTCATGAGCATGATGTTCATCACCCCGATACCGCCGACCAGCAGGGAAATGGCGGCAATCGCCCCGAGCATCAGCGACAGGCTGTTCTGGGTGCGCGCCTCGGCCTGGATCAGGGCGGCGTCGTTGGTCAGCTCGAAGTCGTGGCGGCCCTGGTGGCGCTGGCGCAACAGCCGGTCGATGGCCGCTTCGGTGTCGTTGACCTGTGCCGAGTCGCGCGCGGCGACGGTGATGTAGTCTGGGTCGCGGTGGCCGAACAGGCGGATCGCCGCCGCGGTGTAAGGCACCACGATGCGCCCGTCGCTGTCCTGGTCACCCGAGCTGGCCCCCTTGCCGGCGAGCACGCCGACCACCTGGAACGGCACGTTGCCGATCAGCAGGTACTGGCCGATCGGGTTGGCGTGATTGCCGAGCATCTTCTCGCGCACCTTCTGGCCGATGACCGCTACGGCCGCGGCGCTGGCCTCGTCGGCCTCGCTGAAGAACGCGCCTTCGACCACCGGCCAGTTGAAGATTTCCTCGAACCAGGTGTTGTTGCCGCCCACGTAGAACACCTGGCTGTTGTTGTTTTGGCGCACCATGAGCTTTTCGCCGATCACCGGCATGATGTGTTTGACCTGCGGCAATTCGCCGATGGCGGCGACGTCGTCGAGGGTGACGGTGCCGGCCGGCTCGCCGAGTGTCGCCGGCTTGCCATTGAGGTAGAGGATGTTCGAACCGAAGGCGGCCATCTGGGCCATGACCTGGCGTTTGCTGCCTTCGCCGACCGCCAGCATGACCACCACCGACGCGACGCCGATGACGATGCCGAGCAGGGTCAGTGCGGTACGGAAACGGTTGACCCACATCACCCGCCAGGCGGCCTGAAGGGCTTCGAGCAGCTCGCCTTTCCATGCGCCGCGCAGGGTGGCGCCGCGGTCCAGGCGCTGGCGCAGGTCGTGAGCCTGAAGCCCCGCGTGGGTGACGATCGCGCCTTGGTCGCTGGCCGAGTCGCTGGTCATGAGGCCATCGCGGATCTCGATGACCCGGTGTGCGCGCGCGGCCACTTCGCGGTCGTGGGTGATCAGGATGATCACATGGCCCTGGCTGGCCAGTTCGTCCAGCAGGGCCATCACCTCCTGGCCGCTGTGGCTGTCGAGGGCGCCGGTGGGCTCGTCGGCGAGGATGATATGGCCGCCGTTCATCAATGCACGGGCGATCGATACCCGTTGCTGCTGGCCGCCGGACAGCTGGTGCGGGCGGTTGCCGGTGCGGCTGGCCAGGCCCAGGCGTGCGAGCAGGGCCGCGGCGCGGGCGTGCCGTTCGTTGGCTGGCGTGCCGGCGTAGATGGCGGGCATTTCGACGTTTTCCTGGGCTGACCCGGAAGGGATCAGGTGGTAACCCTGGAAGACAAAGCCGAACGCCTCGCGGCGCAGCCAGGCCAGCTCGTCGTTGCCCAGTTCGGCCACGTCCTTGCCGGCAAAGCGATAGCGGCCGGAGGTGGGCCGATCGAGGCAACCGAGGATATTCATCAGCGTCGACTTGCCGGAGCCGGAGGCGCCGACGATGGCGACGAACTCGCCGGGGTGGATGCTCAGGCTGATGCCGCGCAGCACGTCCACTTTGGGCGTGTCGTGGCCGCCGTACGACTTGCGGATGTCGACCAGTTCGATCAGGGGCGTTGTCATTCAGCCTCCGCTGCTGGCGCTGGCGCCGATCACCAGGCGCTCGCCTTCGCTGAGACCGTCGAGCACCTGTACCCGCAGGCGGTCGCTCAGGCCGGTACGTACCTGGCGCTGCTGCACCTTGCCGTCCGCGTCGAGCACCTGGGCCAGGCGCTGGCCTCCACGCTCATCCAGCGCCGCCAGCGGCACGCTGAGCACTTGGCTGGCCTTGCCGGCGACGAAGAACACTTGGGTGGTCATTTCGGCCATCAGCGCGCCATCCGGGTTGTCGACGTCGAGCAGCACGGTGTACTGCACCACCTGGCTGCCCGTGGCGCCGCTGGTGGCGCTGACCGGGCTGCCGCCGCCGCGGCTGGTTTGCTCCAGCGGCTTGGGCGGGATGGGCAGGATCTGCCGTACGGTACTGGCCCAGCGGCGTTTGCCACCGGCCAGGGTGGTGAAGTACGCGGTCATGCCGGGCTTGACCTTGCCGATATCGGCTTCGGACACCTGTGCCCAGACCGTCATCGGCGACAGCTTGGCGATGCGCAGGATCAAGGGCGTCTGTTGCTGGGCATTGAGGGTCTGGCCTTCGCGAGCATCGACCGCCACCACCGTGCCATCCATCGGCGCGTAGATGCGCGTGTAGCCCAGTTCGGCCTCGTCGCTGCGCAGGCTGGCCTGCGCCTGGCGGATCTGCGCCTGGAACATCGCGATGCGGGCCTGGGTGACTTTCAGCTGGGCATCGGCCGCCTGCACGTCTTCGGCGCGGGTGGCTCCGGCTGCGGCCAGGTCACGCTGGCGTTTGAGCTGCTGTCGGGCAAGCTGGAACTGGGCATGCTGTTCGGCCAGCTGGGCCTTGAGGTTGTCGATCGAGAAGCGCCCGGCGTCGAGGCGGGCCTGTTGGGTGGAAGGGTCGATTTCCACCAGCAACTGGCCCTTGCGCACAGGGTCGCCGGCTTCCACGTGCAGCGTGCGGATCTGCCCCGAGGCCTGGGCGCCGACGTCGACGTAGCGCCGGGGTTGCAGCGTGCCCAGGGCGGTGACACTGCTTTCGATGTCGGCGCGGGTGACCGTGACGGTATTGACCGGCAGTGTGCCGAAAGGCAGGGCCTTCCAGGCGAGCAGGCTGCCCAGGCTGAGTAGGCCGAGGCCTGCGAGGGCAAGGCGACGGCGCAGAGGAAATACACGTCTCATGAGGGCTTCCAGCCAGAGTAATGGCCGCGCGCGGGCAATCGTGGCGCGCAGGGAGGTCCCCGATAGACGAAGGCAATCACGTGGGATTTAGCCGGGCCAGGACGATCCAGCCTTGTTGCTGAGAATAATTATACTTTGTAAGATCGCACCCTGATATCACTCAGCCCTGTGCCCTGGCCGTGCCCAGGCTGGCAGGACGATTCAGGTGCCGCCGTGGAACACTACTATCGCGAATTGGTGAACTTCCTGTGCGCGCGGCTTGGCAGCCGTCAGGCGGCTGAGGATATAGCCCACGATGCCTACTTGCGGGTGCTGGAGCGTACCGACCCGCAGGCGATCGAGCATCCACGTGCATTTCTCTATCGCACCGCGCTCAACCTGGTGGTCGACCGGCACCGCCGCCACCTCATCCGCCAGACCGAACCGCTGGAAGTACTCGACCAGGATGAGCGCTGGCATAGTTCGGCGTTCCCTCAGGACATGCAGCTTGATCAGCGCCTGGCGTTGATGCAGCGCGCGCTGGCCGAACTGAGCAAGCCCTGCCGCGACAGCTTTCTGCTGCGCAAGCTCGAGGGCCTGTCGCATCAGCAGATTGCCGCCCGCCTGGGCATCTCCCGCAGCCTGGTGGAAAAGCACATCGTCAACGCCATGAAGCATTGCCGCGTGCGCATGCGCCAGTGGGAATCCTGAAAAACCGGTGAGGGGCCGGTGAAAATTCTGTGTGCTGGCAACTTGATTTCTATCGTTTTCCCGACAACTATCTAACTTGACCCCTCCAAGTGTGCTGTCTTGGTGGTTGCCTGTTGCTGGCGCTGTTTGGTCAGGGAGCGTGCCTATCTACCTGACGGCCCAGGTCCGACAATGACCAACAAGACTCTGCGCATCCTGATTGCCGACGAGCACCCGTCCCAGCGCTTGCAGCTGGAAAGACTGCTCAATGGCCTGGGCTACTACCGGATTGCCCCGGTAGAGAGTTTTGATGAGCTGCAGCGCTTGGTGCATTGCGCCCTGCAGCCGTTCAACCTGCTAGTGGGCAATATCGAGCTGGCCAGCCATGCCGGTGTCGACCTTGCTCGATTTTGCCGGGTCAGCGCGCAGATCCAGCATGCGCTGCTGTACCACTCCCGCCAGTTGAAGGTGCCTGTCGTGCCGCAGACCGAGCGCCAGGCGGTGAACGTGAGTTTGCCGCAGGTGCCGGACAACGAGGCGCTTGAGACCTTCATGGCGATCATCGATGCACCGATACTGATCGGCAAGTTGCCGATGCCGCCGGGGCTTGCCAGTGCCGCATCGCCGCTCCGCCCGCGCAGGAACTTCGCCCACACGGTGTTCAGCCGTTAGTGGGGATGAGCAGGGCAAGGTTGTGAGTATTTGCTATCCTCTTGCCCTTTGCCGATTTGCGGACCCCTGCCATGACTGCCATCGATACCGCTCGCCCGCCCCGGTTCAGCCGCGGCGATCACCGGACCCTGGGCCTGGCGGCGTTGGGCGGCGCGCTGGAAATCTACGATTTCATCATCTTCGTGTTCTTTGCCCTGACCCTCAGCCAGCTGTTCTTCCCGCCGGAAATGCCCGAGTGGTTGCGGCTGCTGCAAAGCTTCGGGATCTTCGTCACGGGCTACCTGGCGCGCCCGCTGGGCGGCATCCTGATGGCGCATTTCGCCGACCACCTCGGGCGCAAGCGGGTGTTCAGCCTGAGCATCCTGATGATGGCGCTGCCTTGCCTGCTGATCGGGGTGATGCCGACGTATGCCGAAATCGGCTACGCGGCGCCGCTGATCCTGCTGGCGTTGCGCATCCTGCAAGGCGCTGCGGTCGGTGGTGAGGTGCCGAGTGCCTGGACATTCGTTGCCGAGCACGCACCTGATGGGCGGCGCGGCTATGCCTTGGGTTTCCTGCAGGCCGGGTTGACCTTCGGCTATTTGCTGGGTGCGCTGACCGCGACGCTGTTGGCACAGGCTTTTACCGCGCAGGAGATCCTCGATTACGCCTGGCGTTACCCGTTCCTGCTGGGTGGGGTGTTTGGGGTGATTGGTGTATGGCTGCGCCGTTGGCTGAGTGAAACCCCAGTGTTCCTGGCCCTGCGCGAGCGCCAGGAACAGCCGGTGAAGTTCCCGCTGCGGCGGGTGCTGGGCGAGCATCGTCAGGCGTTGATCCCGGCCGCACTGCTGACCTGCGTGCTGACGTCAGCGGTGGTCGTGCTGGTGGTGATCACCCCGACCGTGATGCAGCAACGCTTCGGCATGACGGCGGGGCATACCTTTGCCTTGAGCAGTGTGGGTATTGTCTTTCTCAATATCGGCTGCGTGCTGGCCGGCTTGCTCGTCGATCGGCTGGGCGCCTGGCGCGCGTTGATGATCTACAGCCTGCTGCTGCCGCTGGGCATTGGTGCGCTGTATGCGAGCCTGGTGGGGCAGTGGGGCATGACCTGGCTGGCCTATGCGCTGGCGGGGCTTTCGTGTGGGGTGGTGGGGGTGGTGCCGTCGGTGATGGTGGGGTTGTTCCCGGCCGAGATCCGTGTTTCGGGCATCTCCTTTACCTACAACGTCGCTTATGCGCTGTGGGCCAGTACCACACCGCTGGCGTTGATCGCGCTGATGCCGTGGAGCCCGTGGGTGTGTGTCGGCTTTTGTCTGATCATGGGCACGGTCGGGCTGCTGACTGCGCTGTATTTCGGGCGCCGCGAGCCGCTTCAGTTTTCGGCTGAGCCGATGGCGGCCATGTGCTGCGAAAAATAACGGTGGCAGGCCATTGAAAAAGCCCCCGGGTCGCGAGATCCGGGGGCTTTTTATTGCCGCAAGGGCAGGGGCTTACATGTTCGGGTAATTCGGCCCGCCTGCGCCTTCAGGGGTGACCCAGGTGATGTTCTGGGCCGGGTCCTTGATGTCGCAGGTCTTGCAGTGCACGCAGTTCTGCGCGTTGATCTGGAAGCGCTTGTTGCCGTCTTCCTGGGTGACCACTTCGTAGACGCCTGCCGGGCAGTAACGCTGGGCGGGTTCGTCATACAGCGGCAGGTTGCTGGCGATCGGGATGTTCGGGTCCGTCAGCTTCAAGTGGCAGGGCTGTTCCTCTTCGTGGTTGGTGCTGGAGAGGAATACCGAGCTGAGTTTGTCGAAGCTGAGCTTGCCATCCGGTTTCGGGTAATCGATTTTTTTCGAGTCGGCCGCAAGCTTCAGGCAGGCGTAGTCCGGCTTGGTGTCGTGCAGGGTGAATGGCAGCTTGCCGCCGAACCAGTTCTGGTCGACGTAGTTGAACGCGCCGCCGAGCAGCGGGCCGAACTTGTGCAGCGCCGGGCCGAAGTTGCGGCTGGCGAACAGCTCTTCGTGCAGCCAGCTGGCCTTGAAGGCCTCGACATAGGTGTTGAGTGCATCGCCGCCCTCGCTGCCGGCGATCAGTGCGTCGGCCACGGCCTCGGCCGCCAGCATGCCGGACTTCATCGCGGTGTGGCTGCCCTTGATCTTGGAGAAGTTCAGGGTGCCCAGGTCGCAGCCGATCAACGCGCCGCCGTTGAAGACCATCTTCGGCAGCGAATTCAGGCCACCTTTGCAGATGGCGCGGGCGCCGTAGCTGATACGCTTGCCGCCTTCGAGGTATTGCTTCATCACCGGGTGGTGCTTGAGGCGCTGGAACTCGTCGAACGGCGACAGGTAAGGGTTGGCGTAGGACAGGTCGACGATCAGGCCGACCACCACCTGGTTGTTTTCCAGGTGATAAAGGAACGAACCACCGGTGTTGTCGGCGCTGACCACGTCCAGCGGCCAGCCGGCGGTGTGTACCACCAGGCCCTGCTCGTGCTTGGCCGGGTCGATTTCCCAGATTTCCTTGAGGCCGATGCCGTAGTGCTGCACGTCGGACTCGCTGTCGAGGTTGAAGCGCTTGATCAGCTGCTTGCCGATATGGCCGCGGCAACCTTCGGCGAACAGGGTGTATTTGGCACGCAGTTCCATGCCAGGGGTGTACAGGCCGTCTTTGGGGTTGCCTTCACGGTCGACACCCAGGTCACCGGTGACGATGCCGCGGACTACGCCGTTGTCGTCGAACAGCGCTTCCTGGGCGGCGAAGCCTGGATAGATTTCCACGCCCAGGTTCTCGGCCTGCTGGGCCAGCCAGCGGCACAGGTTGCCCAGCGAGATGATGTAGTTACCCTGGTTGTGCATGGTCTTGGGCACGAACAGGTCAGGGACCTTGGTCGAGCTGCCGGCATCCTTCAGGACGTAGATGTCGTCGCGCTTGACCTCGGTGTTGAGCGGCGCGCCGAGTGCTTTCCAGTCGGGGAACAGTTCGTTCAGGGCGCGCGGTTCGAATACCGCGCCGGAGAGGATGTGGGCACCGACTTCGGAGCCTTTTTCGACCACGCAGACGCTGATCTCGCTACCGGCTTCGGCGGCCTTCTGCTTCAGGCGGCAGGCGGCTGACAGGCCCGCCGGGCCAGCGCCGACGATGACCACGTCGAATTCCATGTATTCGCGTTCCACTGGTTCTCTCCTACTCATCAAGGCTCGTGCTGTTGCTTGGTCTTATGGGTGTGGGGTGATCATGCGCACCGCGCTTCACGGGAGCGGCTGTAGCAGCGCAGAGGATGGACTACACCGTTTTGTCTTGGCCGCGCATTATATCTACACCACTTGGCGGGTCCAATACAAACGTTTGTTTGAATTTGCCGCAGGCCAGTAAAATCACAGGAACG
>Ga0213822_1000633_pt1 | contig 25717 bp, 21 predicted proteins | sample MC6MC0908MG_FD_179872 | JGI IMG/M metagenome (GOLD analysis project Ga0213822, IMG submission 179872) | Enriched soil aggregate microbial communities from Iowa State University, Ames, United States - MC6-MC0908-MG | ecosystem: Environmental > Terrestrial > Soil > Unclassified | place: USA: Iowa...
CCCCCGGCTCCACCACTTCATCATCTAAAGACGTCCACGGACGTCTTTTTTTGTGCCTGAAATCCAGTAAATACGGGGATTTCAGGCTAATGAGCTTTCAGGGATACCGTGCTAAACAAGGGTACCAACGCAACTCACTCCCGTGCAGGGACTCTACGCAAAATCAACATCGCAATGAAAACCGCACCCACGATCCCCACCGAGATCATCAGTCCATGCTCGCTGATGTATGACACTGTCGCACCTGTGGCGATGGGCCCCAATACGCTCCCCAAGGTGTAGAACATCGCAATCGCCGTCATTGCGGTGGACACTTGATGTTCGCCAACCCGGTCTCCCGCCTCGATCACGGCCAGGGTGTTCATGCCGCCAATGGCGCCCCCCCAGAGGAACACGATAATCGTCGCCAACCAAGGAAGCGGCTGGCTGAGCGGAATGGCCAGCGTGCCCAGCAAAAGTATCGAGCCGCAGACTAATTGACCGACTTTGTAGGAACTGCGGTCGGCCATCCAGCCGATAGGTAGTTGCAGAACGGTGCCTCCAATGCCGAACACCGATATCAGCAAGGTAGCGGCGGTCAACAGATAGCCGGCCGATAGGCTGTAGCCTGCAAGAAACGACACGGATGAGGTCTCCGAAAAACCTGCGATAAACGCGCCACACAGTGCCGTCGGAATGACGCTGAACAACTTGCCATGGCGTTTTTCCGCCGGGGTTTGCGGTTGCGTATCGTACGCCTTGAGGGTTAATGCCAGCGCGCCCGACACCAACACGATCGCCGCACTGGCGTAGTAGGGCGCAGCGCTCTCCACGCCAAATACAACCAAAAGCAGCGGCCCGACAGCAATACCCAGGCCCATCAAGGTCTCATGTACGCCGATCGCACGCCCGCGCTCGTCTTTCGAGGCGACCGCGACGATCCACGTATCGCAGGCAATCCAGCGCAGGATCAAGCCAATACCGAGCACGAAGTTCAGCGAAAAAATCAGTACCAGATGGGTCGTCAAGGTCATACCGATCAACGCAGCAATCGTCAGCGCTGCGCTGAGGATATTAGTCTTGACGAGCCCCAGGCGGGCCAGAAAACGCGGAACCCATTTGTAGAGCAGCAGGATCGCCAACCACGAGGCACTGACAATCACCCCGATCTTTGCCGGCTCAACCCCTTGCTGCTCCAGCGAAAGCGACAGCAACGGAGTGACGGTACCAATCTGCACGATCTGCGACAGGGCCGAGAGCGTGTTTATCTTGGTGAGCGCAAACCAGCGTTGTTTGTCGGTGCACTCAATACTGGTATTTTCCATTCGTGCCCCCGCGGTCTCGCCGGAACTCTCTGTGCCGAGCAGCCAGCTAGATGGCCAGATCAAATGTTTGTGCCGTGGCTAGATCGGTTGCAATGTAGGTGGCGTCGATACGGCCGATGGTTTCGATAACGTCCATAGCTCGCCTGGACAGTCGCCGGTCAGCCCGGTAAACCACTCCGAAACACGTACCGCCGATCAGAAGCCCTTGCGGCGCATCGACGAAGCTCAAGCGTTCGACGATGCCGTGCGACACCAGGTGGGCCACCACGTCTTCCGCCGCAATGCCCACCAAGTCGGAACTGGTCACCATCTGGATGAGGATATCGGTGTGTTTGCATTCCATATTGATCGGCAATAAATCTCTGCCGGCGCGTTCAGACAGCAGCACCCGTAGCTCGGCGGGCAGTGACGAACAGGCCAGCGGGTAGTCGGCCAGTGCGCGAAAAGACAGGTCATCCGCCGTCTGCAAGGGGTGATGCCGGCGGCAGAACAACTGGAAGCGCCTCGGGCGCAAGGCCTGAGTGACGTAGCCTTTGCTGGTTTCAATATGCCGCAGGTCGGCGATCAAGAATTCGATCTCACCGTTGTCCAGGCACTCCTTGAGCACGTCCGGCGTATCGACGCGTAGGTCTATGCGGGTATCGCGGTTGAGATCAACGAATTCAGCCAGTGCGGCAGGGACCAGGCGAGCGGCTGGTAACGGGCCGCAGCCCAGGCTCAGTAGCGGCGCCGGCTCCTGCTCCAGGCCGAGGATGTCGGCGCGCAAGCTGCTGACCTCGTCGATGATCTCGCGGGCACGGACGCGCAACGCTCGGCCCTGGGCCGTCAGTGCAAAACCACGACCGCCGGTGCCGCGCTCCACCAACTGACAGCCGAGGTTTTGCTCCAGCGCCTGAATGCTGCGACTGAAGGCCGATTGGGTAATGAACGTGGCCTCTGCCGCCCGGGTGAAATTGCCATGCTCGGCAAGCGCAAGGAAGTGTCGAAGTTGATGCAGGTCCATGGCCAGTCTCATAGGGAATGACGGTGATGCATAGAATGCGTTTCACAAGGCGTAGGGGTGCGGGCTATATCCCTGACTACAGCAGGCGAGTAGAAAGTACATTAATAACTTTTTGACTTTAAATATCATTTTTTTATAACCATATCCCTCCTTGCCGATTCCGCCGCTTAAGGACCTTATCGACATGCCTTCCCCATTCCGTGCACTGGCGTTTCTGCTGAGCGCCTGCGCGTTACCCGTGGCTGCCGCGCAATCACCTTGGCTCGACCCATCCCACTCCCCGGCCACCCGAGCCCGGCAACTGCTCGGCGCCATGACCCTGGAAGAAAAGTCGGCGTTGCTCTACGGCTATGGCAGCAAAGTCGAGGGCAATCAGCAGTGGCAGGTCTACGTCGAAGGCAATCCGCGTCTAGGTATTCCAGCCATGACCCAGGGCGACACGCCCAGCGGGATCATGATTGGCAGCACGGCGGTGACCCAGATGCCGGCCTCGGTCGCCCTGGCGGCAACGTTTTCCCGACCTTTGGCGCTGGCTTATGGCGAGGTGATCGGTGGCGAAACCCGCGACCTCGGTTACGGCGTGATCCACGGCCCTAACGTCGATGTGCTGCGCGATCCACGTCATGGACGGGCCCACGAATCCTTCGGCGAAGACCCGGTGTTGGTCTCGGCGATGGCTACCGCGTATGTCCAGGGCGTGCAGCGCCATCAGGTACTGGCCGATGCCAAGCACTTCGCGGTCAATACCGTGGAAAAGGACAGGCTGACGGTCGACGCAAGAATTGATCGGCGCACCCTCAACGAGTTGTACCTGGCACCGTTTCAGGACGTGGTGCAGGACGGCAAGGTCGCGATGGTGATGTGTGCGTACAACAAGATCAACGGCGTACACGCCTGCGATGACCGGGACCTGATCGAGAAACTGTTGCGCACGCAGTGGGGCTTCAACGGCATTGTGCGCACAGACGCCGGCGCCAGCCACAGCATGGACTCGCTAAGGATCGGCGTGGATCAGGAGTTTCGCGTCGAGAGCCAATTCGGCCAGCGCCTGATCGCGGCGGTTCGCTCTGGACAATTCCCTGAATCAGCGGTGGACCGGGCGGTGTTGCGCATCCTCGAAACCATGATGCGCTACGGTATTTTCGACCACCCGCCGCAACGCACCGCCACCGATTTGCGAGCCCACGCCGTCCAGGCGCAACAGGTCGCCGAGCGCAGCATTGTGCTGCTGAAGAACAGTCACGATCTGCTGCCACTGGCATCGGACATCGGCACTTTGGCCGTGATCGGAGCCAGCGCCGCCGACACCCGCACAGCCGGTGGCCCGGCCAATCCGGCGGTGGAGGGCAAGGACACGCTGTTGCAAGCGCTGCGCGACAGGCTGCCATCGACGCGCATTGTGTTCGAGCCGGGCACCGATGCGGTATCTGCTGTGTCGGTGGCGCCGGGTTATCCGCCGCTGCCAACGGCCATGCTTCAGGCCGACACGCAGGGCACGCCGGGGATTCAGGCGATCTACCGCACGACGGACAAGCAGACGTTGAAACGGATTGACGCTTGCCTGTGTTTCACCCCATCACGGGGGTTTGAGGATTTCGCTTTATCCAGCGTGTCCCGTTATCAACTGCCGCCCGCCAATGTCCGCTCAGTTCAGTGGCAAGGATGGCTGCGGATCAGCGCCGATGGCGACTATGGCGTGGACCTGGTCGGGGCGGGGCAGGCCCGTTTGCAGATTGACGGCGAAACGGTGCTGAAGCTCGATTCAACACGTTCGGACGGTCGGGTCCAGCGTTCTATTGCGCTCAGCGCCGGCCTGCATCGGATCGTCCTGGAACACCAGCCGTTGGCCACGGGCAGCCACTTGAAAGTCGGCCTGTTGGCGCCCGATAGCGTGCTGGACTCAAGCATGCAGGCGGCGGTCGAGGCTGCACGGCAAGCGGATGTGGTGATTGTGCTGGCGCGGGATCTGGCCAGCGAAGCCAACGATCGACCGAGCCTCGACCTGCCGAATGACCAGAACCGCCTGATCAAAGCCGTCGCATCCGCCAACCCGCGCACAGTGGTGGTGCTGACCACGGGCAGTGCCGTCACCCTGCCTTGGCAAGCGCAAGTGCCGGCGGTGCTCGAGGCCTGGTACGGCGGCACTCGCGCGGGCGCGGCCATTGCTCGGGTACTGCTCGGGGAGATCAACCCGTCCGGGCGACTGCCGGTGTCGTTCCCGGTGCGCGATGCGGACCTGGCCACTTCGGCGCTCAGCAGTTTCCCTGGAATCAACGCCGTGGCGCGATATCCGGAAGGCCTGGCCACCGGTTATCGCCACCACAATCGCGACACCGCACCGGCAGCGGCCTACCCGTTTGGCTTCGGGTTGTCCTACACCCGCTTCGCGTATGCCGACCTGACCCTCTCCGCCCCCCGGTTCGAGATCGCGAAGCCCGCTGCCGATGGTACCTTCAAGGGCTTGAAAGCGCTGCAAGTGCGCTTCACCGTGACCAACACCGGCCCACGCGCCGGGACCGTGGTGCCGCAACTGTACCTGCGTCATCCGTTGCCGGCGCACCTGCCGACGCCATTGCTCAAGGCTTTCGACAGCCTCTACCTGCAACCCGGTGAACGCCGCGAGGTGGCATTCGAGCTGGATCAGCGAGCGTTCTCGACCTTCGATCCCGACCAGCAGCGCTGGCAGGTTCTGCCCGGTCGCTACGCCGTGCAGGTGGGTGATTCTTCCCGCGAAATCCTGCTCACGGCCACGGTCAGCGCACGCCTCGAGTAGCGTCAGACGCGCCATGCATGAGGGGCATGCGATTTTCGGCTTGTACAGCCGGCGTGCTCCGCTGCTAAAACAGCGTCCGACGGGAGCAACCGTGCTCCCGCCCACCACCTTGCCTTGCCACTTGACGACCTGACCCGATCACGGGAAGCCACAACACCGACCGTACGCCTCGAGCGTCGGCGAGTGCCTCAGCGGCTGCCATTAGAAAACACCAGGGGATCAGATCGATGAAGCCAATCACCAGCACCCTCCACCGAGGCGCCCTGCTCGGGCTGTTGTGCCTGCCCAGTGCCTACGCCCAGAGCGCCGAGCCGACTGCCGAAAAAGACAGCCAGGCGGCACCGACGCTCAAGTCCGTCACGGTCACCGCCACTCGCCGTGAAGAGTCGCTGCAAAAGGTCCCGGTCGCGGTCACGGTGGTGGATGGCGAACAACTGGAGCGCGACAACCGCAACAGTGTCGGCTCGATCGTTCAGCAGATTCCGACGTTGAATTACCGCACCAGCGCATCCAACAAGGACAGCTCGCTGTTCGTGCGGGGCATCGGCACCATCTCCACTTCCCCCGGCGTCGAGCCGAGTGTTGCGACGGTGATCGACGGCGTGGTCTACGCCCGTCCGGGCCAGTCGACCCTGGACCTGTTGGACGTGGATCGCATTGAAGTGCTGCGCGGCCCTCAGGGCACGCTGTTCGGCAAGAACGCTTCAGCCGGTGTGCTCAACATCGTCACCCGCGACATCCAGGACGAGCCACACGGCTATGTCGATTACTCGCACTTCGGCGGCGGCAACGAAAACCGCATGCGCTTTGGCCTCGGCGGGCGCTTGAACGAAACGCTCAAGGGCTCGCTCACCACCTCGTTTGGCGAGTACGACGGCAATGTCGAAAACGTCGTCAATGGTCACGATACCAACGGTTACGAGCGCAAAGGCGTGCGCGGTAAATTGCAATTCCAGCCCCAGGATGACCTCAAGTTCACCTTGATCGGCGATTACAGCGACGGCGAAAACGATACGCCATCGGTGCTGGTCAAACCCAGCGCCGCAGTGGCCGCGGCAATATCGCCGGTGGTGCCGGGCAACGATAACCGCAAGATCAAGAGCGACTACAAGACCTACGTCGAAGACACCAATCGCGGCTTGTCGCTGCAAGCGGACTGGTCGTTGGCCGATTACACCTTGACGTCGATCAGTGCATGGCGAGGCTGGGACAACACCCAATATCAGGATAACGACTTTCTGGCGGCCTTGCCCGTCTCCGCTGTGCACGACAAAGGCGAGGTGGACTACGATCAGTTCAGCCAGGAGTTGCGCCTGACATCGCCCAAGGGGCAGTTCGCCGAATATGTGCTTGGGACCTACCTCTTCCATGGCAAGTCTGAAGAAACCTACCGGCGGCTTTCGGTCAACAGATCCGTAGCCAACAGCGGGCGCGCCGACTATAGCGCCACCAACAACAGCTATGCAGTATTTGGCGAAACGACCCTGAACTTTCGTGACGACCTGCGCGGGATCTTCGGTCTGCGCTGGACGCTGGACGAGATCGAATACGCCCATCGACGTGTCTCCACCTCAGCCGTTGAGGTCAACTCCGTGCGCCCATCTTTCGCCAGCAAGGGTTCACATGACGACTCCGGCGTGTCCGGGCGCGTTGGCTTGCAATACGACATCAACGACAACCTCACGTCCTACGTGACGTACTCGCGGGGCTACAAGGGGCCGGCCTACAACGTCTACTTCAACATGCAGGCGGTGGACCTCGACCCCCTCGATCCGGAAACCTCCGACACCTATGAACTGGGCCTCAAGAGCAGCGCCTGGAACAATCGCCTGACCGCCAACCTGGCGGTGTTCCATTCCAAATACGACAACTACCAGGCGAACTTTTTCGACGTGGTCGGCACCTCGGTGGTGACTCGCCTGATCAATGCCGGCTCCGTGACCAGTGAAGGCGTCGAACTCGACTATGCGCTGCAGGCGACCCAGCAACTGAAAATTTCCGGTGCCCTGGCCTACACCCGGGCGCGTATCGACGCCTTCGAATGCCCGGCAGGCGCCGCCGCCAGTTGCAACATCAACGGCAAACCGTTGCCCTTTACCCCCGACTGGAAAAGTTATGTACGGGCGGACTACACCATCCCGCTGGAAAACGGCTGGGACGTGGAACTGGGCACCGATTACAGCTGGCAGGGCGAGGTGAAATACAGCCTCGACCAGAACCCCAACAGCGTGCAGGGCGCTTTCGGCCTGTGGGGCGCCAGCATCGCCCTCGCGGATTACAACGCCGGTTGGCGCGTAGCGTTCATCGGCAAGAACCTCGCCGACAAGTCCTACTCACCCGTGCTGTCGTCGGGAGCCAGCACGACCCGCGTGGTTCCCCGTGACGATGAGCGCTACTTCGGCGTGCAACTGCGCAAAGATTTCTGATCCTTCCAAGGCTGGAGCAACAACCATGAGCTTGAACGTGGAACGTGTGAACCCGCTGCTCGGCGCCCGTGTCAGTGGCATCGACCTGGCCGCTGTCAACGACGCGACCCTGGCGCAGATCGAAGCGGCGCTGGTGGCGCATAAAGTACTGTTCTTCGAAGACCAGCACTGGAGCGCCGCGCAACAAAAAGCCTTTGCCGAACGCCTCGGTGAACTGCACGTCCACCCCGTGTTCGAAGCCGACCCGGCGGTGCGCGAACTGGTGGTCTTCGCCTACGACGACAAAAACAAGGGTGCCAACGACACTTGGCACGCCGACGTGACCTTCGCCGAACGACCGCTGAAACTGGGCATTCTTTATGCCGAGGAAATCCCCGAGGTCGGGGGCGATACCCTGTGGATCGACACCGAGGCCGCCTACCGCGCGTTATCGGCGCCACTGCAGGATGTGTTCGACAAGCTCAGCGCGATTCACGACTTCTGCAACGCGAGAAGCCCGGATACGGCGTTGGACATTGAGGGGCTGGAGCGTCTGCGTCGTGTGATGCCGCGACCGACCCAGCACCCGGTGATTCGCACACATCCGGTGTCGGGCAACAAGTCGATTTACGTCAACCGCGCCTTCACCACGCACATCGCCGGTGTGTCGCGCCTGGAGTCCGAGCACCTGTTGGCGTTACTGCTGCAGCATCTGCAGATCCCGGAATTTCAGATGCGCTGGCGCTGGAAGAAAAATACCGTGGCGATTTGGGACAACCGCAGCACGCAGCACCTTGCAGTGGCCGACTACTTTCCGGCACGCCGTCGGGTGCGGCGCGCGGCGGTATTGGAAGAGGCAAGACCTGTATGAAGTTGCGCGGATTGAAATATTGGCTGGTGTTGCCACTGACAGCATTGATGGCGCTGGCGCACGCGGAGGGGTTGACCATTCGCATCGCCGGCCCGGATTTGAGCGCGGGGGCGAAAGTCAGCGGTGGTCCGGTGGCCGATGTGCTGTACACCCGGCACATGCTTGAAGACGCCTTTGCCGCCGAAGGCATCAAAGTGCAATGGCACTTCTTCAAGGGCGCCGGCCCGATGATCAATGAAGCCATGTCCAACGATCAACTGGACGTGGCGTTTCTTGGTGACCTGGCCTCGATCATCGGCCGTGCCAGTGGCTTGCAGACCCGTTTGCTCATGGCCACGGGCCGCGCCACCAACGGTTACCTCGGCGTGGTTCCCGGCTCCGGGATTCAGCGCATCGAAGACCTGAAAGGCAAGCGTGTGGGAATTCTGCGCGGCACCGCCGACCATCTCGCCTTGATCGACGTCCTCGCCAGCGCAGGTTTGCAGGAGCGTGACGTCAAGTTGATCAACCTTGATTTTAACGCGGTCAACGGCGCCCTGGCGGCGCGGCAGATCGACGCCAGCTGGGCGCCGGCGCGGCTGTTTGCGCTGAAGCAGAAGGGCTTGATCGAAATTCCGTTGGGCAGTCAGCAACTCAATGGCCGGGGCGCGGGACAAGGCGGACTGATCGTGACTCAGGCTTTTATCGACGCCCATCCACAAGCTACACAAAGACTGGTCGAGGTGGTGGCCCAGGCACTGGACTGGCTCTCGCAGGAAAAAAATCGCCAGGCGCAGATCGACCTCAGCGTCGAACAGTCGGCTTACCCTCCCGCGGTACTGACCGAGGCACTGGCGGGCGGCGATCTGGGTTTTATCTATTCGCCCCTGCTGGACGAGCACTACCTGAGCGTGCTGCGCAAAGACGTGCAACTGGCCACGGACGCCCGGCTGATCCGCAAACCGTTCGATGTCGACCAGTGGGTCGAGCCTTCCATTCTCAAGCAGGCCCTGCAGCAAACCCAGCTCAGTGATGCCTGGAAACCGGCGAGCGAATACCGTTGGACCACCACCAAGGACACTGCGCAATGAGTCAACCGCTGCCCCCTTACACCGTCGCCCCGCAACGCTATCAGGGCCGTGATTACCGGCGCGCCGGGCGCAGTGGCTTGTTGTTGCCAGCACTGTCGCTCGGGCTCTGGCACAATTTCGGCGACGACACACCGCTGACGCGCCAGCGCAACATTCTGCGTACCGCGTTCGATCACGGCGTCACCCACTTCGACCTCGCCAACAACTACGGCGTGCCCTATGGCAGCGCCGAAAGTAATCTGGGCCGGTTGTTGCGACAGGACTTCGGCGCCCATCGTGATGAATTGATCATCTCAACCAAGGCCGGCTGGGACATGTGGCCGGGCCCTTACGGTCAGGGCGGCAGCTCACGCAAATACCTGCTCGCCAGCCTCGATCAGAGCCTGGCCCGGCTGGGCCTGGACTACGTGGATGTCTTCTACTCCCACCGTTTCGACCCCGATACACCGCTGGAAGAAACCGCTGACGCGCTGGCCAGCGTGGTCCGCCAGGGCAAGGCTCTGTACGTGGGGATTTCTTCTTACTCAGCACAGCAAGCCGATGAGATCGCCGTACTGTTGAACGAGCGCCAAGTGCCGCTGGTGCTGCAGCAACCGCTGTACAACTTGCTGGACCGCAGCATCGAAACCAACGGCGTGCTGCAAGGGGCGCAGGATCGCGGGGCTGGGGTGATCAGCTTTTCGCCGCTGGCTCAGGGGCTGCTCTCGGGCAAGTACGCCCATGGGATCCCTGCGGACTCGCGCATTGGCAAGGGCAGCCGCTATTTGCCGGAGCAAGCGTTAAACGACAGTCTGCACACGCGTATTCAGTCCTTTGAAAATGTGGCGACTCGCCGCGGGCAGACCCTCTCGCAACTGGCGCTTTCCTGGACCCTGCGCGACCCACGGATCACCTCGGTGCTTGTGGGTGTCAGCACACCTGAGCAATTGATCGAAAACCTGCAAGCCCTAACCAATCTGGAATTCACAGCAGAGGAGTTAGCACAATTGGCCGATACCTGATTCGGCCCACCAGATCTGCGCGCAATGCCTTCGAAAAGAGTTAAGCAAGCCGATGTGCTCGCCCGACATCGGCGATCCACACCGATGAGTGTTTTATCGCTGGCCTAGCCAAATGCTTCTTTGACGAGGCTGTCGAACATGCTGTAGGCCGACAGCGCCTCACGACGGTAATCCTCGTCGCTGGCGTCCAGAGGCGTGACTTGCAAGGTCTGGATCTCGATGACATTGCTGGTCGCGTCATGCTGGTAGTGGAGCAGCACCGAGATACCGTAATTGTCGCCACACAGGCTGTAGCAGACATTCATGTACTGCGGTTTGAGCAGCGCCAGGCCGTGCATCTGGCTATGGATGGCCAAGGCACAGACCCTGGCCTGGCAGGTCGCGGCGAAGGCCGACTTGGGCAGTTTCTCGGCGTAGGCCGCGTCGCCAATCACATGCACATCCGGTACTAGCAGGGACTCCAGGGTCTGGGTGTTGACCGGACACCAGCCATGTTCCGCGGCCAAGCCGTTGTGCCGTGAAAAATCATCAGCCTGCTGGGGCGCGATGATGTTGATCACCTGGCCGCTGACCGGACCACCCTCGGTCAGCAACTGCCCCTTAGCTTCGTCGAAACCGTGCACGGTCCCCCCCTGCAAGGCACCAATCCACTGGATGTTGGCCTGCTCGCTACCATAGCCATATAAACGTTTCCAGGCCTGCTCGAATTGCGCCTGCTTGGCGAATCGCGGCTTGGCATCCAGGACTATCACCCGCGAATCGGGTTTGTGGGTCTTGAGATAATCGGCAATCAGGCTGGCCCGTTCATATGGCCCAGGCGGGCAGCGGTAATCGTCCACCGGTACCGAAATCAGCACATTGCCGCCGTTGGGCATGGCCTCCAGTTGCTGACGAAGCAAGCGCAGTTGCTCGCCGCCGCCCCAGGCATGAGGTACACGACTGGCCACCGCCTCGCTATAACCAGCGATACTGTCGTACTTGTAGCCAATGCCCGTCGCCACTACGCAGCGGTCGTAGCTGAGCACCGAACCGTCGGCGAGTCTGACCTGCTTGCGTTTGGCGTCGATCAAGCTCGCCTTCTGATGCACCACCTCGATGCCCTCGGCACGTAGCTGTTCGTAACCAAAAATCAGGGTTGCTTCGTCCCGCTTGCCCACCAGGTACTCGACCCCCAGCGGACAGCAGTGATACTGCCGGCTGGGCTCGACCAGAGTGATACCGACGTTCGCATCCAGACGCCTGAGAGTACGAGCGAAAGTTGCGCCGGCAAAACCACCGCCGATCACCACCACAGCATAAGAGTGGGTTGCCACAGGCACCGCCGGTCTCGCCAGGGCCTGAATCGAGGAAGCTCCGATACCGGTGGCCAGCCACTTGAGCAACAGCCTGCGTTGTGGGTTCATCGACATGGAGCCTCCTGCGCGCAACCTTGCAGGAACCCCAGAAGCTGTTGCAATTCCTCGCTTTTGAGAGCGGACATCGCACTGGCCATTTCCTCTGGCATCGTTCGTTGGCCTGCGGCCATATCCTTCAGCACTCCTTGCATATACTGCACACTCTGTCCTTTCACATACGGCGTATCCGCCTGCTTTTCATGGCAACTGGAACAGTGTTGCGCATACAGCCGCTCACCCTGCTCGTGTGCCTGGGGCACGGCCGCCCCCAGCGAGTCTTTCGGCAGGCGGCTGTAATACTCGGCGAACTGTCTGAGCGTCTGGTCGTCGTACCCTTTCATCGCCCGGTTCATGATGGTGCCTTTGAGGGTACCGTCGCGATAAGCCGCCAGGGTCTTGTACAGGTAGGTCTCGGACTGGCCGGCCAGCGAAGGAATCGCCCCCGGCGTGCGCTGCCCCTCGAAACCGTGGCAATTGATGCAACCGTTGCTCAACATGAAGGAGTCGCCACGACTGCCGGCTTGCAGACTGGGAACCGCAAAAACGAGGCCGATCAACAACGACCCGATAACCACGCGCATAGCCTGGACTCTCCCTGTGCCTTGTATCGGCCGCCGCACCGCGTCGGCCGAGTCATCCCATCGATTACTCAGTGAGTACGTTGCTCATGTACACCTTGGTGTGACGCAGGTATTCCTTGGGAATCTGGTAACCGCCATAGGCTTTCACATGGCCGTCGATATAGCCGCTCATGGCCTCGCGCGAAGCAAATATCTGCTTGGCCCGCTCGAAGGTCGCCGAGTCACGGTAGATCATCAGGTGAATCAGCGGCTCTCCCAGCTCGGTTGGGATCAGGTTGATCACCTTGACCCCCTCCTTCGACTTGCCAGCATAGGTCTGCATGTACTTGGCCTGGGAGGTGACGAAGGTATTCAGGAACGCCTCTTCCTGGCCCTTGGGCGGCTCGAAAATGATGGTCATGGCCTTGCTGGTGGGGGTTGCAGCCGGAGCCGGGGCTGTCGGGGCCTGAGTCTGAGCCCATGCCTGGTTGCCAAAAAACCACAGGAGGCCGACCAGGCCAAGACGCGCCGTAAGGTTGTTCATCGCTATCACCTTTATTGTTACTGATGGCTTAATTTTTTATGTCTAGCCAAACACGTCCGGCGAGCAGGCCCGGATGGCAGACTCGAGGCTTTTCTTATTTGTGCAACACAACTGAAATCATTCGTCCTTCCAGGTCCGTCGTCGGGTTGGCGGTATCCCTGGGATCAACCCGCACTGAGCTGATTTCCACCCGGCGATAGTGTTCGAACATCACACGCTGGTACTCCGGCGGCAGCAAGGGCCGGATGCAGAACAGCGACAGGCGCCCGCCATCGCCGAGCAGTGACTGCGCGGCGAACTTGAGGAACCTGAGGTTCTCATCGTCAACCGCCGCCATGTCATCGGCGAACGGATCGAAGAATATCGCCGAATAACGCTGGGGGCCGGTATCAAGCTGCTGCCAGTAGCCGGGGAGCAACTGAATGTTCGTGCGCGCGCCCTTCCAGCGCTCGGCCCGGTCCAGCACCTGTGGATGGGGCTCGACAATGGTATGGGACGCCGGGCCGAACTCCTGCAGGATGCTGGCCGAGATGCCCATGCCGAAGCCGATTTCCAGCAGCCGGTCGTCAGGCGTGAGCTTGAGGTCCTCGACCATTCTGCGAATCAGTGGCCTCTCCCATTCATGCATGACGTACTCGTCGCCGATGCGCAGCGAATCGCCGGTGTAAACTGCCTCTGCCGCCAGATAGTCCTTGCGTTGCGGGTCCATAAGCACTCCTTTTCTCTTCACTCAGCGTAGATTCGGCGATCACGCCAACAGTCTTGTGGCGTCACCTCACCAGTTTCAATTCGGGCCTGCCGATGAACGCTTGCGCCGGCGTTACATTTGATTTCAGCAGCAGGGTCTGGAACCCGCCCTTGAACGGAACCCTGGCGAGGATCGCGATACTCAGTTCTTCGAGGTACAGCGAAAAACCCTGCAACGCCTGCAGGGGCAGACCGGCAAGCACGGCGTAAGCGATTTCCAGCAGCAACTGGTCGAGATAGATCACCAGTGTTCTTTGGCTGTGCCGACGGAGAATCGCTTCCAGTTCGATGGCAAATGCATGATAGAGCGTGTTGAGACTCGGGCTGCCGTAGCGACCCGCATAGGGATCGAACAACCATTCCGTCTTGTGGGCCCCATGGACCTGCTGCGGATCGTAGTACTCCTGCTCGAGGACGAGGGTCTGGATCCCAAGGCTGTCAGCCAGGGCCAGGACCGGGGCATAGCAGGCCGAGCGGCCGGATAGCATTAACAGGTCGCCGTGCGCACGCTGCAGCGTCTGCAGATGCTGTTGCAACAACACCTCGTCAGACTGCCGCGCACGACGCATAAGAATCACGTTCATCTCGTCGAACTCCTGAAGCCAGCCTCGCAGGCCGCCAATGCCTCGATATGCCGAGTACGGGTAGCGCCAACGATACAAGCGTCGACCTGCCGATGATGGAAGGCGTAGTCCAGCGCAGGCTCCAGGGGAATATCGCCGCCCGCCAGGCAATGCACGGCGTAAAGGCGCGATCGGGCCTTGATCTGGCGCAAGTAATCGGCGTAAGTCGCGCATTGCATGTTCAGCAGGTTGACCGGCACCGCAGCGCCGGCGAACGATCGCTCTCTCAACACCTGCAAGAAGCCGGCGCTAGGATGGAACCCCAGGAGAATCCGGGAAGCCGCCGGAATGGCCGCCTCCATCTGCCGCAGGATCGCGTCGAGCAACGCGTATTGCTGTTGCGCGAGCAAAATGTCCAGCCAGTCGCCCCCCAGAGTCACCAAGCCAGGCTGGCAGCAGCGGACGATATCGAGGTCTTCGGCTATCTGTTGCGCATCGGCGGCGAAGGTATAGCCAGGGGCGGTGTAGTAATACATCGGGTTGGCCTGGACCTGACGGACACTGACGCTCTGCCCCGAGGTCTGCTCGGTCACCCGCAGCAGAAACCGTGAATGATAGATATGCCGCGTTCGTAGGCCACCCGCCAAGGCACTGCTGACGGCCTTAGCCGTGGGCCAGTCGCCGCTGGCCATGCCCAGGCCGGAACTGGCCAGGACCCAGCGCGCGATCCCCTCGACCTGTTGCGTCGAGTAGGGACTGCCGTAACGCTTGAGAAACCCCCGGTCGCCCAGGTACAGCACTGGCTCACGCATGAGTATTTCCTTGCGCCGGATAATCAACGAGCCAGCTCGCCGAGCTCAATGTCATGCTCCAGCCGGCAACGATGATCCACCAGTACCAGGGTGTTGCCACTACGCTCGACGTAACGGCGCAACGCTTGCACGCGCTCGGCCAGTTGCTCGGCGCGCAAAGCCCTGAACGGCTCATCCAGCAACACCAGATGGTGGCGGTCCTCTGGCAAGGTGCTCAGCCAGGTATCCAGCCAACCACTTGCTCCGAGCTCACCGCCGAGCAGCGCCAGGGCATTGCTGTCCAGGTAGTAACGGGGTGATGTCATGGCCTGCGTCACGCCCGCGTCTTCAATGGTCACGTCGGTGATACCGGCCACGCCCTTGAGGTACTCGCTCTTGCCCGAGCCGGAGTGCCCCGATAGCGAATACAACCGGCCCCGTTCCAGGATCAAGGCACGATAGGCACGTTGAGCGACAAAGGGCGCGATGCTCAGGCTCTGCCCGGCGATAGCCACTGCTACCGAACTTTTGGGCCGGGCAAAATATTGCAGGCGCTCCACCGACACCGACTGAGATTTGAAACCCGTGATGGCCAGAAATACATTGGCCAGGTCGGAACGAACTAGCAGCAAAGCCGTGACCGCGAGCACAAAGGCCGAATCGCTAGTGCGGTAGAGACTGCCCATCAAGACCACCAGGACAATCACCAGGTCACTGAGCAAGGTGCAACTGGCGGCTGTGACTGTGCGAGTGATCACACTGCGCATGCGGGTGGTGTAGAAACTCTTCAGCCCCTCGGCTATCGCACCCCGCTGGGTGAGCGCCAGCCATTCACCCAGGCGTTCGAAACCCATGCCACCGGCCCGGGAAATGGAAAATGCCACATGGGCGGAGCGTAGTAGGGAGTCGAATCCCTTGACGCTCTCCACCCGGGTCCGATACAGCTCGTTGATCGAAAGCCGGTACAACACCGCCAGCAGGCCGCTGAACAGCAGCGCCACTGCGATCCCGAACAGACCGAACCCCATCCACAAGGCCACGCCATTGCACAGCAACAGCGCGAAAATCCAGGCAATGTCGTGGGCATACCAGGCGATGCGTTCGAATGTCGTGGTGACATCGCGAGAAACCACCTGCAGCGCATCGGCCAGGCCGGTGACCCGGATATCCCGCAGACCATCGATGAACAAGCGGGAAAAGCGGCTGCGCAACAGATTCTCGATAAACAGCCCGGCAGCTATTCCTGCCCCTACCCCGGCCACGGCATACAACAAAACCTGCCAGGGTAAGAAACCTGCCTCTGGCAGCGTCAGGTTGGCCGCATAGCTCATCATCAGTGCCGGCACCAACAACATCAGTCCCCCCAAGCAACAATACTTGAACAGATCGCCGAGACTGAAGCGGTCCAGCGCCGGGGGGCCGGCCGGCACCGTCGAAGCCGTCCGCTCAGCGATCTCCGCCGGCGGACCCTCACGCTGCGCTATCGCTCTTGCGGCCGAGGGGCTGAAGTTGACCCAGGACAGGCGTTCCAAGGCCTCTTTCACCGCCAGCGCGGCTGCGGCGTCCAACGCCGAGAAGTCGTGGTCGACACTGAGGGTCCCGTCCTGGATACGAGCCAGAAACACGCCGCGCAGCAGCTGCAGGCGCAGGCGCTGTCCGGCAGATAGGTTGCTCGCGTCCAGCTCGATAGGCAGTTGCAGGACCTGCTGTGGGTCCTGTCCCAGCTCGGGTACCAGCCGGAAAGCGCCCAGCAACGCATACAGGTCCTCACGCTGGCTCTCCAGTGGACCAGGAATCAGTTCGACCAGCGTCGCGGGCCAGATCGGCCAGTCGGCGTCGAACTCGATCACGCCGCGCGCCTGATCGGCGACAGCGGGTCGCAATACCGGATGCCTGGAGGAATTCTGATACAGGCCATTGAGTGCTTCCAGGGAGCGACCGACGGCCTTGTAACTCACATAGGAGCGGGGCAACGCGAGCACCGCCGCCAGCAACGGAATGCTTAGCCAGAAAATCGCCCCGTCCCAGACCATGGCCGATTCCGAGGTACCCAACAGCCCCAGCAAGACAAAAGGAATCAAGCGGCCAAAACCGATGATGTAGCTGTCGGCGCCGCGCAGCAGCGTATCCAGGTTGCGCAGGGAGCGTTCGTCCACCAGTGTCCGCTCGATGCTCTGCAAGGCCGTATGGTCAGCGAACTGTTTGAGCCACGGTCCTTGGCGCAACCATGCCGAACATTGTTCGATACGCTGCGCCGTCATATCCATGATTCGCTCGTAGTTGCGGTCCGAGAGCCTGGACAGCAGATAGGAAAGCGGCAGGAACATACCGATCACCGCAACCGCCCAGAACCCTGCCGTGCCGAAGACCAGCAACGCCAGCAGGATTGAAAGCAGCAGGAAAACCGGAATAGCCAACAGGTTAACGCTAGCACCGATACCATCGAGAATGACGCTGAAATCCCGCGACACCACCCGTTCCAGCACCGACACCTCTACCCCGGGCTGCATCTTGCGCACCAGAAGGCGCTCGAACTCGCGGCATAACCTCAGGGAGATGTAGCGTTCCAGATTGAGTTCACTCACCACCAGCAAGAACCCGCTGATGGCCAGGAACGCCAGGAGCGCTGTATCAGCCAGCACGATATCGGCAGCGCCTTGGGCCGCCACCAGGGTGCTCAGCTTGTAGATGAACAACAGCGGCACGCTGTATTGCAACAACGACACAAGTACATAAGCGCTGACCGCCCAGGGCGCAAGGCTGAAGGCCAGATCGAAAAAACCATCGACGAAGGCTCGCCCTTCGGAGCGAGCGACCGTCCGATAGCGCAATGCCGGGGTAAAACAATACATCCAGTTCACGGCCGCGCCTCCTCGCAGTACACCCGACCCGGCTCCAGGGCCTGTACGCGCTGCAGGCAGTCTCGGATTTTCTGCAGATCGTAATAATGGGCGGGAATCTCCCGGCATTCGCAGTAATGGGCCACCCATTCCTCCAGAGTCCATGAAAATGCCAAGCCCGCCCCCAGGAAGCGGCTCAAGGACAAGATGTCGAACCAAACGCTGCGCTGCAGGGAATGAGTCTCCAGGTCGAGGACACGCACGCCATCCACGGTAACAAGCAGATGCTCCGGCTTGCAGTCACCGACGCTGATGCCCTGCAGGTCGAACGAGGGGAAACGGCAGCGGGACGACAGGCAGGGATCGATAAACTCAGGGGTACTGCGGTGCCCCATGACGCGCTGGATATTCGCCAGGGCCGTGGCATGCATCGCCGAGTAGGCCGCAATCACTTCAGGTAGATCGGCCGGACCGGGCAAACGGCCCTGGAGAAACTCCAGCACCAGTACCTGATGCCGCGCATCCTGATATCGCATGCCTGCGATCGGCCCCGAGCGGAAGAGCAAATAACCGCTGGCTTCGGCGGCATAGGCCTCCGCGTCGAAGTAACGCTTTATCACCACCTGCTCGCCCGAGGCCATGCACAGGCCCGAGCAGACCAGCGACTTCACCGACTGGCCGAGTACCCGCAGAACCTGATAACGCTCGGCCAACAACTCGGCGAGCGCCTGTTGCTGCAACTGCAGCTGGGCGGCGCCGAGGAGCTCCAGATGCACATGGTCAAAGGCTATTTGCCCGCTCATGGCGCAGTCGCCAGGGACATTTCATAACTGCGCAAGGCACGTCCATAGTCCACTTGCTCGTTGTAATACTCGAGCCAGAACGCAAGCGGGCTGTCATAGCGATCACAGACATACCACTGCGATGCCGACAGATTGAGCAGCTCCCATATCTGCAACTCGCCGAGAAGCAACTGGCAGAAATCGTCATGGTCGACACGGATGCCGTAGGGATAACGCTTGATCGCCCCCGCGCCTTCGTCCGGCACCTCGACGAACTCGACCCTGGACACGTCCAGCAGCCATTGTTGGCCGATGCCGTCGTCCCGGGTCAATTGCAGCACCACACGGCACGGGCCAACGGGGCGCCCCAGGTAGTTGCTCTGGGTCATCAGCACCTGACCGTAGCGGGTAATCAGCCAGGTCCTGGCCATTTCATCGAGATGGGCCTTGATCCGCTGTGTGTCGAGCGAGACCGTCCGGCGTCGCCCTTTCGCCGGACGGAACCCTGCCTGTTCCTCGGATGCGCAGATCCAGTCCGCCGGTTCACCCGGCCGTGCCGGCGCCACGTCGAAGCTTTCGCCGGGCATCAGTGAGTGCACCGCCCGTAACAACGACAGTTCACTGCAGATCTGCGCCAGTTCGAGGTTCGACCAGGGGTGATGCATTTTGCCAAAGGGATCGCGATAACCATTGCCCGCGAGGATCAGGGTCGGCACCTGGTTCAGTCGGCGCATCGGCTTGTGTACGATTTCGTCCAGCAGACGCAAGCCGGACACCCGGGTGTAGCGTTGGTCGGGCACCGGCAACAGGTTGTCCAGGCCGATCGGCCCTTGCGCCCCGCTGCCCTGGAAATTATTGGTCATCACCATGACCTGAGGCCAGGCAACGGCTCCACTATTGACATCGGCAAAGTAAGCGTCGGCGATGCGGGTATCGGACTGGATGAACACCGCCTCGCGCCCCCGATGCTCGACATGCAGCGATGCTACCCGGCTGTCCCAAAACAGTACCTCTGTGCAGGGCATGTAGAAGCGCAGGCTCAGCGAGCCGATGAAGAACTCGGCCTGAGTATCAACCCGCCGCACCTCGTAACCGCAGGCGCGGACAATCGCCTCGGCCGCGCCGGGAAACAGTTCCGGGACATAGACCACTTTGTGTTTGAGCAAGTGTCCGTAGTCCGATGATAAGCGGCGCAAGGAGGCTGGGTGAAAGTGCTGCAGGTGCTCGGTGGTCAAGACAATGCCGTCCACCGCCGGCATGCGCTGCAGATCGACGTTGCGCGCCGGGACTATCGTGAACTGCCGGTCGGCATCGGAACCGAAGCCAACACCCAGCACCGGGTCGATCAATACATGGCTATCGCCAGCCCGCAACGACCAGCTTTCGTGGCCGATCATCGTCAGCTTCATGGGCAAACCTCCAGGTTACGCATGCTGCGCCCGATGATTTTCGCCAATAGCTCAGGGCTGCCGTTCTCGCCGTAATAGCTGTAGAAGAACGGGATCAGGCCGTCGAAGATACCGTTCTCGAACCATGACTGGACCGAAACGCCCACGATGTCCCAGATCTGCAGATCCCCCTCGACCATGCCGATGAAGTCCACCAGGGGCAGGCATACGCCGAAGGGATACTGCGCCACCAGCGATTCAAGCTGGTTGTGCGCCTCAGCCTCGAACTGGCCGCTGATGAGGTTCAGCGCATAGCTGTCCTGACGCCCCAGAGCATGCGAGGCAAAACTGAAAACGATTCTTTTCGGCCCGAGCTTGCGCCCCTTGTAATGAGACATCGCCAATACCTTGCGCCCGGTGATGAACAGCATCAGGCTTTTCGCCAGGCGCTGCAGCTCGGCTTCCGCGCGCCGCAGCAGCTCGTCATACGACTCGCCGTCCTGCACGTCCTGGCGCACCGAAGCGACCACCTCGACGGTCTTGCGCGCCTCGATGAACTGGTCCAGCTCCTCGATCAGCAAGTTGTGCTGCACCTTGTCCACCTGGACCCAGTCGATAACCGCCTGCGACCCGGAACAAGGATCCAGGGCAAAAGCTTCGCCTGGCAGCAGGCCGACAATATTGGTGTCCAGGCTGAGTCGATTGGCCAACCGGCTCAATGTCGGCTGGTCGGAAAACGGGAAAGCGGCGAACCCGCCCAGGCGTTTGATGAACCCGCCACCGCAAAGGGCGATGTTCTCGGGCTGCACCGGAAAATCATCCATGTAGCTGGTCAGCACGGCGCTCAGCACACCGATCCCCAGCGGACCGACCTTACGGTTGCTGTCACTCGCGTTCTTACCCCAGTTTTCCAGGGACTGAAAAGCTCCCGGAGGCGATACCCTGGAGTTGTTCGAGACGATCACCAGCTTAGGCGGTGTCAATCGTCCTTCGACAATATCGGTCTTGAACACTTCGGACACCAACGCGTCCACGGCAATGAAGATGCCAGTGCTCGGCTGTTCGGCCTCCTCGATATGCACCTGGGTGACCCGGCTTTCCCAGAAGGCGGTCTTCGGATCCGCCGGGTAGAAGCGCAGGTTCAGGTCGCCAACCCGCATCGGCTCGGTGTCGTTGACTTGCGTAAGGGTGAACCCGAGGTCGCGGATGCATTGCTTGACCGGTTCGACAATGGTCGCCCCCACCACAAACCGGGCGGAACGTGGCAACAGGTTCAGCGACTGGATATCGAAATGATCGGAATGTTCGTGACTGAGGAAAATCAGGTCTACATCGGACAGTGCCGTGGCATCGACAGTACGCGGAGGATAGATCTCGATCCGGTGCTCGTCGACCAAACCGAAGTCTTCACACAATAGCGGGTCAATCAGGATCCTGGTGCTTCCATGCTCCACAAGCCACGTTTGATGGCCGATAAAGATCGCCCGCATGTCCACCTCCTCCCTGGATGACAACTGGATACTCACTGCCCGAAAAGCGAAAAAGCAAGAAAGGACTTTCTTGCTTTTTCGGGGTCAGCTCAACGGTGGTATGCGCAGCTTGCAGCCTTGGTTTCGGATACACGGGTCTTGGACTTCTGAATGGCGTCGCTCAAGACCTGTAACTCTTCCTTGCTGAAAAGTACTTTTTCGCTGTCTTGATGGTTGGGCGCGGTCGCACCCTGCTGGATCTTCTGGCTCATGACTTGCTCCTTGTCTAGCTGTTTCCAGGTACGCCAAGGCGTAATGGCGTCCTGTCGCGAGCCAATATAACCGAGGACTCCGACTTTTCAAGAAAGAAAAGCTCCCGGAAAAGTGACGCAACCGCGGTCTCAGGCCCGGAGTAAACTTTTGATACAAATCTTCTGAAAACCACCAGCCCTTGTCCGGCCTGTGAGAGGGTTCACCGAAAAGAGGTTGCCGTTTTGATGCCTAATGCGACGACACATAAACCGGCGCCGGCAACGCATAAGTCGCCTTCATCCTTTCAATCTCCGCCTGTGGCGTGCGACCAAACAGGCGCTTGAACTCGCCCAGTCGGTGCGAAACGAGCGCGGTGCCGATCACCCGATGGCCCGCCGCAAGCGCTTCCCACGCCAGGGCATTGCCCAGGCCGCTGCTGACGCCGGTGATGAATAGGGTTTTTCTGCTGCTTATGGCGAGCCTCGAATCAGGTGGGAACGAGGCCATGCTATCGACGCAGAACCTCGGCACCTATGCCGGTTTGCCTTGCAGCATTGCCTATTCCTATCAGGACTCGGATGCCAGGGCCGGTCTCGAGCGTCGGCTCCCGCACATTGCACTGACGTCAGCCGCCTGAATATAATGCGATTCATTATCAATTATGTATTTTTCCGGGATGCTGATGCGCAGCAACGACACACTGGGCAATGCCGACCTCACCCTGCTCTATCGCAGCCACCATTCCTGGTTGCACAGTTGGCTGAGCCGGCGCATCGGCTGTCACGAAAGCGCGGCGGACCTGGCGCAGGACACGTTTGTGCGTCTGCTCAAGTCGCGTCAATTGAGCCCCTTGCGCGAACCCCGGGCTTATCTGAGCAGCATCGCCCGTGGGCTGATGATCGATCGGTATCGCCGTCGCGAGCTAGAACGCGCCTACTTCGAGAGCCTCGCGCTGCTCCCTCCACAAGCGGCCCCCTCTGAAGAAGAACGGTTGCTGATTCTTGATAGCCTCGAGCGCATAGACCGCCTGCTCGACCTGCTCAAACCGAGGGTTCGCGAGGCTTTTCTACTCGCCCAGCTCGACGGCCTGACCTGCCTGCAAATAGCCGAAAAACTGTGCGTTTCCCGCTCTACGGTGGAACGCGACCTGGCCAAGGCCCTGCAACACTGCTATCGCTTGCGTTATGCCGAACAGTGAAGCGCAAGCGCTGGATCCGGCGGTGGTCGACCAGGCGATCCACTGGCTGGTGCGTCTGCGCTTCAATCCTGCCGATGAGCAAACCCAGCGCAGTTTCGAGCACTGGCTGCAGCAGCGGGCGGAGCATCGGTTAGCGTGGCAGCGTGTCGAAACGCTTGGCGATGACTTCGCGGGCGTGCCACCTGATTTGGCCCGGCACACCCTCAAGGGCGCCCGCTCAGGCCTGCATCGGCGCCAAAGCCTCAAGCTACTGGGTGCATTGGCCACCTTGGGTGGCGCGGCCTGGCTGGGCCGCGACTACACGCCGCTGCCGGCCATGCTTGCCCAACAGCACAGCAAGACCGGCGAACAAAAGCGCTTCCAACTCGATGACGGCAGCCTTATCCAGCTCAACAGCGACAGTGCAGTCGACAGCTATTTCAACCCACAGCGACGCCTGATCGTTCTGCGGCGCGGCGAAATCATCGTCAATACCGGCCCGGACGCAGGCTCGGCTCAACCACGTCCGTTCTGGGTACAAACCCGCGACGGCCTCATACGCACCCTGAATGCCCGGTTCCTGGCATACGAGCGGGACGACGGGACGCTCATCGCGGTGCAGGGCGGCGCCGTCACGGTGTTTCCTGGGTCCAGTCAAACCCTTGCGGTCAACGACACCGTCCAGGCCGGCAACCAGCGGCTGTTCACCTCAGATGGCATTCGTGAGTTCAAGGATAACGGTCTGGATGTATGGAGCTGGAGTGACGGGGTGATCAGCGCACGCAATATGCGCCTCGGTGATTTCATCGGGGCCTTGTCGCGCTATCGCCCGGGCCTGTTGCGCTGCGCCGAAGAGGTCTCGGGCCTGCGGGTTTCCGGCACCTTTCAGCTCGCCGACACCGATCAGGTGCTGGCATTGGTTGCGCAGTCACTGCACCTGCGGATCGATTATCGAACCCAATACTGGGTGACGTTGAACGCCGCCAGCTAACAGTTTTCCTCGCCATACATCAACCTCAAATAAAAATGAGGTGATTTCTCATTCTCGTTCGGCATGTAAGAAAAGGCCGACCTACAGGCCGATCTGCCGATCCCCTTTCACGGAGCGAGTCAATGAGTGCGTCCCCGGTTCCCCAGCGTCATCTACTGAATCGTGCCATACACGGTGCGGTCTTCGGCGTCATCGTCAGCAGCTATGCGCTACCCACCCTGGCGCAGCCCTCGACCGTTGAGCAGACCCACCAGGTGCACCAGTGGAATATTCCCGCCGGCCCCCTGGCACCGGCGCTTGACCGCTTTGCCCGCGAGGCGGGAATCAGCCTTTCCTTCGACGCTTCAAGCGTAGCGAACCGCAATACCCGGGGCGTGAGCGGCACACTCGATACGTCCGAAGCCCTGTCGTCGCTGTTGCAGGGGAGCGACATCGCCATACAGCAGCAAGGCCCGAACGCTTACTTGCTGACGCCGCAACCCAAGGCGGATGCCGACCTCGAGGAGTATCGCCTTGCGCCTATTCTCGTCAACGCCAAGGCCAGGATCGACGGCACCGAGGACAGCAACTCGGTGGTGGCCCAGGAACTCTGGGTCGGCGGTAAGGTGGCCACCAGCATCCTCAATACGCCCGCCTCGGTTTCCGTGGTGACCGACAAGGAAATGAAGCAACGCAGCGTGAGCACGACCGAAGAGCTGCTGCAATACACGCCGGGGGTCATTACCGACTATTACGGCACTGACGACCGCAACGATTACTTCCAGATCCGCGGCTTCCAGGCCACGACCTATCGGGACGGCCTGACCCTGGGCTCGATGCGCGGCGTGCGCGAAGAACCTTTCGCCTATGAGCGCGTTGAGGTGATCCGCGGGGCCAACTCCACATTGTTCGGCCCGGCCGACCCGGGCGGCTCGGTGAACTTTGTCAGCAAGAAGCCACGCTTCGACAAGTTCGGCCAGGGCTACGTCACCTACGGTTCTTTCGACCATGTCGAAACCGGCATCGATGTCGGGGACTCGCTGAACGAAGAAAAAACCTTGGCCGGTCGCTTCACGGCAAAGATGCAAGACAGCGATCGCGAGTACGACCACTCACGGGACGACAACAAGTTCTTGATGGGCGGCCTGACCTGGTCACCCACGGATTTCACCTCGGCCTCGGTGATCGTGGACTATCTGAAAACCCAGAGCTCGCCCAACAGCGGCGGTTACCCGCTGGACAAGGAATACGACCGTGACAAGTTCTACGGCGAGCCCAGCTACAATTTCCACGATGTCGAACGCACCAACATCAGCGGCACCTTCAGCCATGATTTCGACAATGGCTTCGTATTGCGCAGCAACCTGCGCTACAGCGAACTGACCGATGATTTCGGCTACGTGTTCCTCAGCGACTCCCCGACTCGCACCGGCACCACGGTCCCGCGTTACATCTTTGGCACTGACAGCGAAGCCGAGCAACTGAACGGCAACTTGATGCTGCAATACGATGCCCGCTTCGAAAACATCGACAGCAGTACGCTGGTGGGCGTGGAGTACGGCGATTCTTCGACCGAGGAACGCTCCGTCTATGCCACGACAAGCTCCATCGACCTGGCCAACCCCGTGTTCACGGGTGTACCCAGCGGCGTAGCACCCTATAGCAACGATAAGCTCGACACGAAAACCAAGGCCGTGTTCCTGCAACAGAACCTGTCCTTCTATGAGCGCTTTATCGTCACCGCCGGTGTGCGCAACGACTCGCTGGATCTGTCCAGTACCGACATCAACAACGTAAAAGCGTCGGATAACTT
>Ga0213822_1000635_pt1 | contig 25646 bp, 18 predicted proteins | sample MC6MC0908MG_FD_179872 | JGI IMG/M metagenome (GOLD analysis project Ga0213822, IMG submission 179872) | Enriched soil aggregate microbial communities from Iowa State University, Ames, United States - MC6-MC0908-MG | ecosystem: Environmental > Terrestrial > Soil > Unclassified | place: USA: Iowa...
AGCCAGTCGGGCGAAACGCCGCGAGATTCAGATTACGTTGACCACGACTTTTCCTTTCGCACTTCCCTGCCCCGCATAGGCCAGAGCCTGCGCCGTCGAATCAAACGCAAAGGAGCGATCCACCACAGGTTGAATGACGCCAGACTCGACGAGCGCAGTGATCTCACGCAATTGCCGGCCACTTGCGCGCATGAAAACGAACGTATAGCTGATACCGCATTTACGCGCTTTGCTGCGAATGCCGTAACTCAGCAGACGCATCACTTGCCTCACCCCCCAAGACAGTCCTTGCTCCTGCGCGAACTGCGGAGTCGGCGGGCCGGAAATGGAAATCAGTTGTCCGCCAGGCTTGAGGACCTTCAGGGATTTGGCCAGTACGTCTGGGCCCAGGCTGTTGAGCACCACATCGTAATCGTGCAGGACGGAGGCGAAGTCCTGTTGCTTGTAGTCGATGACAAGATCAGCGCCCAGAGCCTTGACCCAATCGACATTGCTGGTGCTCGTTGTCGTGGCGACAAAGGCGCCCAGATGCTTGGCAAGCTGAATGGCGACCGTTCCGACACCGCCCGAGCCGGCATGAATCAGCACTTTCTGGCCTTTTTTCAACTTGGCGGTCTCCACCAATACTTGCCAGGCCGTCAAACTGACCAAGGGCAACGAAGCCGCCTGTGTCATGCTCAAGTTGCTGGGTTTGAGCGCCAGGGCCTCTTCCTTCACACAAGCCAGTTCGGCGAAGGTACCGATGCGATCCTCGGCAGGACGCGCATAAACCTCGTCGCCAGGCTTGAAGCGCCGGACTTTGGGCCCCACACGAACGACAACCCCAGCCAAGTCGTTGCCTAAGACCAACGGAAAAGAATACGGCAGGATCAGCTTGAACTCGCCGCTTCTTATCTTGGCGTCCAGCGGATTGATGCTGGCCGCATGGACCTGGACCAGCACTTCGTCCTCCCCGACTTCGGGATCAGGCAACTGGCCAACGCGGCCTGTGTCTTTATAACGCTCGATGAAAAATGCCTTCATGGATACAGCTCTTTGTAGGGTGACGGTGTAGAAAGACAGGGCGGATATTGGCCAGCATGATCAACGGAACAAACAGTCATGCATTCACATCGACGACGGTGCGTCCGCGAACCTTCCCTTCCAGCACCCGACCGGCGACTGCCGGAACCTCGGCGAGACCGACAACCTGGGTGGTGCGGGCAAGCTTGGCCACGTCCAGGTCCCGGGCAAGTCGCGACCAGGCTTGCAAGCGGACAGCCTGAGGGGCATTGACCGAGTCGATGCCCGCCAGGGTCACGTTACGCAGGATGAAGGGCAGCACCGACCCGGGCAGATCGGCTCCCTGGGCCAAACCGAAAGCGGCGACGACACCCCGGTATTGGGTCTGTGCCAATGCATTGGCCAGGGTATGACTACCGACTGAATCGATGACACCCGCCCAGCGCTCCTTGGCGATCGGGGCGCTTGCCTCGGACAAGGTCCGGCGGTCAATGACCTGTGCCGCGCCGAGGTCGCGCAGATAGTCGGCTTCCTCTTGACGCCCGGTCGAGGCGATCACGCGATATCCCAGGCCTGACAGCAGCGCGATCGCCACCGAGCCGGCACCGCCGCTGGCGCCAGTCACCAGGATATCGCCGCGCTCGGGAGTCAGGCCGCCATGCTCCAACGCCAGCACGCTGAGCATGGCCGTGTAGCCTGCGGTGCCGATGGCCATGGCTTCCCGGGTCGAGAATACCTCCGGGACCTTCACCAGCCAGTCGCCGCTCACCCGCGCTTTCTGCGCAAAGCCGCCGTGGTGGGTCTGGCTCAGCCCCCAGCCGTTGACCAGCACGCGCTCGCCAACCTTGAAATCGGGGTGACTAGAGGCCTCGACGATGCCGGCGAAATCAATGCCGGGGATCAACGGAAACTGGCGAATAACCGGGGAACGACCACTCAGGGCCATGGCGTCCTTGTAGTTCACGGTGGAGTAATCGATCACGACGGTCACGTCGCCCGGCATCAGGTCCTCCTCCTTGAAGTCGACCAGGCGAGTCGAGATTGCATCACCGGTTTTGGTGGCAAGCAGAGCCTTGAATGACATTGTTTTTCTCCTATGTGGATGAGCTGGTTATCCACCCGATTTGCATGCTTTGCATGAACTGTAGCTGGCCTGCGCCTTGCCAGCGGCATAGCGCAGGCGTCAGAGCCCTCGATGGTCGACATTGGCTCGGTGGGCTGCCGTGGATCCGGCAGCCGCGACGCGGGTATCGCTCAAACCGATCAAACGGTGCGATAGCGCTCGGCTGCCTGGGCCTGGCGCAGGTTGCCCATTACACCTTGGCGCGCGGCCTGGAAGGTATCCCAGTGGGCGGCGTCGTGCAGAGGTGGGATGGTCACGCTTTCCCGACGGTCGAAACCGACCAGGGCCGCGTCCACCAGTTCCTCCACTTCCATGACCTCGGGCAGCACATTGATGTCGATGCCAGAACGCTCCCAGATCTCGGTGCGGGTGGCAGCAGGCAGCACCGCCTGCACATAGACGCCTTTGGACGAGAGCTCCAGGCTCAACCCCTGGGAAAGGAACTGCACGAACGCCTTGGTCGCCCCGTAGAGTGTGAACCCGATCTCTGGCGACAGGCCAACGACCGAACCGATGTTCACGATCGCCCCTTCGCCGGCCTGCACCAGCCTGGGCGCGATCGCGCGGGCGAGCCGGGTCAGCGAGGTGATGTTGAGCGCCACCAGTTGCTCGATGCTCTGCGGCGTCTGCTCGAGAAAGCTCCCGGTCTGGTTCGCGCCGGCGTTGTTGATCAGCACGCCGATTCGACCGTCATCACGCAGGCGTGCCTCGACGGCGGCCAGGTCTGCGGATTGGGTCAGGTCGGCCTGGAGAACGTCTACGCTGACGCTGTGCGCCTGGCGCAAACGCGCCGCGAGCGTCTCCAGGCGGGCCTTGTCGCGTGCCACCAGGACCAGGTCATGACCGCGCTGGGCGAATCGTTCGGCATAGGTGGCACCAATGCCGCTGGACGCACCGGTGATCAGGACAGCTGAGGATTGGGACATGGCTTTGCTCTCTTGTTCAATGGGATTGTGTTGTGGGGCCGGGCCTTGATTTATAGGATGACGACCATAATCTAAGGCGTCAACAGTTTTGATGTTGATCAACATCAATGTATATTGGCGCTCTGGAAACAAGCCAAGCAGAGAGGCATGGGGTCATGAGAGTCAGCAAAGCGCAGGTGCAGTTAAACCGGGCGCACATCGTCGAAACGGCGTCCAGGTTGTTTCGTGAGCGTGGCTATGACGGCGTCGGCGTCGCCGACCTGATGGCGGCGGCCGGGTTTACCCATGGCGGGTTCTACAAGCACTTTGGCTCCAAGGCCGATTTGATGGCGGAAGCGGCGGCGTGCGGGCTTTCCCAATCCTTGACCAACAACGCAGGTATGGGGGCCAAGGCATTCTTCGATCTTTACGTGTCCCGGGACCATCGTGATTCCCGCGACGCGGGTTGCACGATGTCCGCCCTTTGCGGGGATGCCGCGCGCCAATCAACGGAGGTCAAGACCACGTTCGCCGAGGGCATTGAAAACATCCTGGATGCCCTCGGGCGCGAAGGCGTGCAACAGAGTGAAGTGGACCAGCAGGCCATCAGGGCGAAGATGCTCGACACGCTGGCCCATGCCGTCGGTGCGGTGATGTTGTCCCGCGCTTGCCCGGATGACTCGCCGTTGGCGGACGAAATCCTTGAGGTCTGCCGCCGGGAAATACTCCAATCCCTGGCGTCGCAGACGTCATGAGCGCCCTGCTGAAATGAGCGGCATCCCCTGTTTGTGAAGAGGATGCCCTCAGTCATTTAGAACCAGGTCTCCATCTGTATTCCGTATTGCCACACGCCGCCGGCATTGAAGTCAGATTTGCCGAAGGAGTCCGTGGCGCTGTAGCGGTCCAGATCCGAAGACCAGTCCATGACGCTTGCGAACACGCGTAGTTCGGGGCGTGTGAGCAGGTCGCCAAAGTCAGGTTTGAAGGTCGGGGCGATCGTGAATTTCCAGAAATTACCGTCGACCGCATTGCGTTGCTGGTAACCCTTGGGATCGAGGTCCATGGTTTGCCAGCTCATCTCGTAGGCCATTTCGAAATTACTGTTGATTTCATTGGCCAGTCGAACGTTCAGCGTCATCCAGCGGTAGTCGTCACCCTTGACGTACCGGTCCTTGCTCTGTTCGGCCAGCAAGCTGGGACCGATGCGCCAGCCGGGGGCAATGGGGGTCTCGCCGTAAAGCGCCAGGCGCAGCGCGCGGGCATCGTCGATCAGCTCGCCATCGGAGCCGATGTTCTTGACCTCAGCGCCCAGCCCCTGCCCATAGAGCAACGCCGCCTTGGTAAAGCCTTCTCGGCCGAAGAAGTTTTTCTGGTGGTTGGCCACCATGCTGTGCAAACCGGAGTCCGCTGGCGTCAGGCCCGCTTCGTTGCTGCGGATATCGATGTCGTTTTTCTTTGACCCGATGGCATTGAACATCCATTGCCACTGCCCGTTGTCGAAAAACTGGTTGGAGGTCAGGATGTAGCTCTCCACATCGGCATTGACGCCACCCTCGCTGAATTCGCCGTAGTTACGCCCGATCAATGAGTAATTCGAGCGCCAATTCTTGTTCATCTGCACATCGTAGATACCACCGCCGGTACCGGCCAGGTAGACGACGTCCGAGTCCAGCCAGTGGATATCGAAATTGTCCCGATCAAATCGCTTGCCGGCCCACAGGGTGGAATTTTCGAACATCGAATTGCCCTTGAACGCGGCGATATGATCCAGTTCGGTAAACACCTGGCGCACGTTCAGGTTGCTTTCGTCGGCAGTCCAATCATTGGAGCTTTCCACGCCATCGGCAATGGATACCGTGAATTTGGAACGGGTGCCGTTCTGCGCGTACTGCTCTTTCGACAGGTCGATGCGCATGTAGGTGTCGTCTTCGTTACCCAATCGCCCGACGGCGCCACCCACCGAACCGGCCGGGGTGGTATACGGGCCGCCACGGCCTCCGCCCAGCCCATCGTTGACCAGCAATCCGGAGCGAGCGTAACCCTTGAAGCTGAACCCATCCGTGAGGTGTGGGCTGCTGTCCTGTTTCTCCAGGCTTTGCTGGCGGGCTTCGAGTTTCGCTAATCGCGTGTCCAGCGTCGGCGCTGCAACGTTTGCAGTGGACGCTACCGGTTGGATGGCGGGTGTGGCGAGTTTGAGTTGTTGCAGTTCCCTGGCCAGTGCCTGGGTTTGCTGTTCGGCGGCGGCGGCGCGTTTTTCGGCGGCGCTGGCGCGGGCCTCGAACGCTGCCATGCGTTCTTCCAGAGTCGCGGCTTGAGCGGTGGCCGCCGAGGTGCCGAGCACGCCTGCGAGAAGCCAGCTTGATGCTTTCTGCATGTGGATTTCCCTGTTTTGTTTTTATTTTTTTGTTCCCGCGACCGCCTTCTTCTCGTGGTTTCTGAATTGTCAGACTCCAGGAAAAAAAGGATGCCTCATCGCAAATACACTGCTACATTTGGTGATGTTAACGTTAACTTTTCTAAAAACAAAAATAAAGAGGGCTTTATGAAACAGCTCAAATCGCTCCTTCCCGCAGCGTTACTGGTACTTTGTGGGGGACTTCCATCCCTCTCGACTGCCGCCAATCTGACGATCTCCTGCGGCGCGGTGGGTGCCGAATTGCAACTGTGCAAGGAGGCTGTCGAAGCGTGGTCGAAACAGACCGGCAACAGCGTGGAGGTGGTGTCCACGCCTAACTCGGCGACTGAGAGATTGTCGTTCTACCAACAGATCCTGAGTGCGCAGTCCAGCGACATCGACATCATTCAAATCGACATGGTGTGGCCGGGGATGCTGGCCAAGCATCTGCTGGATCTGCGCGAAGTACTTCCCGCCGACGCGACCCAGGGCTACTTCCAGGCCCAGGTGGATAACGCCACGGTGAATGGACGCCTGGTGACGATGCCGTGGTTCACCGATTCGGGCCTGCTGTATTACCGCAAGGACTGGCTCGAGAAGTACAACAAACCGGTGCCCCAGACCTGGGCGGAAATGACCACCACTGCCAGGGATATCCAGCTGGCCGAGCGCAACGCCGGTAACGCCAATGCTTGGGGCTACATATTCCAGGGCCGCGCCTACGAGGGCCTGACGTGTAATGCGCTGGAGTGGATCAGCAGCCAACCGGACGGTGGCCTGGTCAATGCCAAAGGCGACATCGTGGTCAACAGCCAGGCTTCAAGAACGGCTTTGACCCTGGCGAAAAGCTGGGTGGGCGACATCTCTCCACGGGGCGTACTCAATTACACCGAAGAAGAAGGCCGCGGCGTGTTCCAGTCGGGAAATGCGCTGTTCATGCGTAACTGGCCGTATGTCTGGGCCTTGGTGCAAAGCCCGGACAGCGCCGTGAAAGACAAGGTCGGCGTCGCCCCCCTGCCCCGCGGTGGCGAGGCCGGCACCCATGCCTCCACCCTCGGTGGCTGGGGCCTGGCGGTCTCGCGCTATAGCGCCAATCCAAAGCTTGCCGCGGAACTGGTGAGCTACCTGAGCAGTGCCCGGCAGCAGAAACATCGTGCGCTGGTCGGTGCCTACAACCCGGTGATCGAATCGCTCTACCAAGATCCCGAGCTGCTCGCGGCGATGCCTTATTACAGCCAGCTGCACAGCATCCTCAATGATGGGGTCATGCGCCCTGCCTCGATCACCGCCGATCGCTATCCACGGGTCTCCAATGCCTTCTTCGATCAGGTGCATGGCGTCCTCGCCGGCGAGCGGCCGGTCGATCAGGCGCTGGCCGAGCTGGAAAGCGAACTCACGCGCATCAAACGCCGGAACTGGTAAGCCACAAGGAAGGAAATCACCATGTCTGTCTCCACTGCCCTTGCCCCCTCTGACGAGCTGTTGCTTACCCGCGAAACGCCGGTACAACGCCGTCGGGTTCGCGCCGCCTGGCTGTTCCTGACGCCGATGTTGCTGTGTCTGGCCCTGGTCGCGGCCTGGCCGCTGCTGCGCACATTCTGGTTTAGCCTGACCGACGCCAGCCTGGCCGATACCGGTGACGCAACCTTTGTCGGCTTGAGCAACTATCTGTTCCACAGCAGCACCGGTTGGTCAGGCATCCTGGTCGATCCACAATGGTGGAACGCGGTGCGCAACACTTTGCATTTCACCGTGGTGTCAGTGGGGTTGGAGATCATACTGGGGCTGCTGGTGGCGCTGCTGCTGAACATTCAGTTCACCGGACGCGCCCTGGTGCGGGCACTGATCCTGATTCCCTGGGCGATCCCGACCATTGTCTCGGCGAAGATCTGGTCCTGGATGCTCAACGACCAGTTCGGCATCATCAATCATCTGATGCTGAGCTTCGGCCTGATTGACGCGCCCCTGGCCTGGACGGCAGACGCCGGCCTGTCGATGTGGGCGGTGATCATCGTCGACGTCTGGAAGACCGTTCCTTTTGTCACGCTGCTGATGCTGGCGGCCTTGCAGATGTTGCCGGGCGATTGCTACGAAGCCGCCCGGGTCGATGGCATTCACCCGCTGAAGGTGTTCTGGCGGGTCACCCTGCCCCTGTTGATGCCGGCCTTGCTGGTGGCGGCGATCTTCCGGATCCTCGATTCTTTGCGGGTGTTTGACGTCATCTACGTGCTGACCTCGAATTCGTCGAGCACCATGAGCATGTCGGTCTACGCCCGTCAGCACCTGGTGGAGTTCCAGGACGTCGGCTATGGCAGCGCGGCCTCGACCCTGTTGTTCCTGGTCGTTGCGGTGATCGCCATGGTTTACCTGTACCTCGGTCGCCGTCAGCTGGAGGTGCGCTCATGAGCCCGCGCCTGCTGAAAAAAGCGCTGCTGCGCCTCGGGTTCTGGTGCCTGATCGGGGTTCTGCTGCTGTATGCGGTCTTCCCTTTCTACTACGCCATCGTGACGTCGCTGAAACCATCCAGCGCCTTGTTCCAGGTGAGCTACTGGATCGACCGTCCCGACTTTTCCAACTATGCCGCAGTGCTCAGCCAAGCCTCATTCCTGCGGGCGATTGGTAACTCGCTGGTGGTGGCGCTGTGCGTGGTCACGTTGGCGCTGTTCCTCAGCCTGACCGCCGCCTATGCCCTGGGCCGGGTGAAGTTCCGGGGGCGTAGCACGGTCTTGATGATGGTGCTTGGCGTGTCGATGTTTCCCCAGGTCGCGGTGCTGTCGGGATTGTTCGAAGTGATTCGGGCCCTGGGCCTGTACAACACCTCCTGGGCATTGATCCTGAGCTACACGATTTTCACCCTGCCCTTCACCGTCTGGGTGCTGACCACCTTCATGGGCCAACTGCCCCATGAACTGGAGGAGGCGGCCATCATGGATGGCGCTTCCCCTTGGGTCACATTGACCCGCGTGCTGCTGCCGCTGCTCTGGCCGGCACTGGTCACCACCGGCCTGTTGGCATTCATCGCCGCGTGGAACGAGTTTCTGTTTGCCCTGACCTTCACCCTTACCGACACCCAGCGCACGGTCCCGGTGGCCATCGCCCTGATTTCCGGCGGCAGTCCCCATGAGTTGCCTTGGGGGTTGCTGATGGCCGCATCAGTGTTGGTCACCGTTCCATTGGTGATTCTGGTGCTGATCTTCCAGCGCCGAATCGTTTCCGGCCTCACTACCGGCGCGTTAAAGGGTTGATGTCCAACAAAGACAAGGAACAGCATCGTGATCAAGTTGAAGCTAGACAATGTGAACAAACAATTGGGCGGCGCGCGCATTCTTCGCGATGTCAGCCTGGAAATCGCCGCGGGTGAGTTCGTGGTGTTCGTCGGCCCTTCGGGCTGCGGAAAATCGACCCTGCTGCGTCTGATCGCCGGACTGGATTCGATCTGCGGCGGCGACCTGCTGATCGACGGACGCCGGGTCAACGACCTGGAACCGCGGGAGCGTGGCGTCGGCATGGTGTTTCAATCCTATGCGCTGTACCCGCACATGAGCGTCTACGACAACATCAGTTTTGGTCTCAAACTGGCCAAGACCGAAAAAACCACGCTGCGCGAGCGTGTGCTGAAAACCGCGCAGATCCTGCAATTGGACAAGCTGCTGCAACGCAAACCCAAGGAACTGTCCGGCGGCCAGCGTCAGCGGGTGGCCATGGGCCGCGCGATGGCCCGGGAGCCGGACATTTTGCTGTTCGATGAGCCGCTGTCGAACCTGGACGCCTCGTTGCGGGTGCAGATGCGCAATGAGATCGCCCGGCTGCACGCGCGACTGGGCTCGACCATGATCTACGTCACCCACGATCAGGTTGAAGCGATGACCCTGGCCGACAAAATTGTCGTGCTCAATGGCGGGCGCATCGAGCAAGTCGGCTCACCGCAAGCACTCTACGAGCGCCCAGCCAGCCGTTTTGTCGCCGGTTTCCTGGGTTCACCCAGAATGAATTTTTTTCCAGCATTCCTGCACACCCCAGGCGCAACCAGCCTGGTTGAAAGCCTCGTATTGGGGATGACCGCCCTGCCCTTCGACAGCTCGGGACTGGCGCCGAACACCCCGCTGACGCTGGGGATTCGACCGGAGCATGTAGCGCTCAAAGCGGCGCAAAGCAGCACTGGCGTCGCCGTGACCGTTGTCGAATACCTGGGCAGCGAAACCTATGTGCACCTCGACACCGGCCAGGAGGAGCCCCTGATCTGTCGCTGTGAAGTCAACGCCGGGTGGCAGGTGGGCGACCGGGTTGAACTGCAGCTGGCGTTCGACAATCTGCACCTGTTCGACGCCGACGGTACCGCCTTGAAACGTCACCCGCAAACCCCGCCGGATAACGTGACCCTGCGCTCGGTACGAGCAAACGCCCTATGACTGTGTCTTCGAATACCATGAACGCCCCTATGTCCACGCCCCTTGAGCTGGCGCAGCGGGCATCGAGTGATGGCCTGTCTCGCGTCATCCACGACTATCGACCTGACTATCATCTCGCCCCGCCGGTGGGCTGGATGAACGACCCTAATGGGGTGGTGTACTTTCGTGGCGAATATCACGTGTTCTATCAATATCACCCCTTCAACGCGAAATGGGGCCCGATGTATTGGGGGCACGCCAAGAGTGCCGACCTGGTCCATTGGCAGCACCTGCCCATTGCACTGGCGCCGGGCGATGACTTTGACCGCGACGGGTGTTTTTCCGGGAGCGCGGTGGTGTGTGGCGATACCCTGGCGCTGATCTATACCGGGCACACCTGGCTGGGAGACGTGGGTGACGAACGCCAGATCCGTCAAGTCCAGTGCCTGGCCACCAGTGTCGACGGCGTCCAGTTCGTCAAGCATGGCGCGATCATCGAGACGCCACCGCAAGACGCGATCATGCACTTTCGTGATCCCAAGGTCTGGCAGGACGATGAGCATTGGTACCTGATTGCCGGGGCGCGCCTGGGCGACACGCCGCTGCTCCCGCTGTACCGTTCGACGGATCTGCACGCCTGGGAATTCCTCGACTATGTGGCCAGCGGTGATGAAGGCGATGGCTATATGTGGGAATGCCCGGATCTGTTTCGCCTGGACGGGCGCGATGTGTTGCTGTACTCCCCCCAGGGCATGCGGCCCGAGGGGTACGACCGGCTCAACAAGTACCAGACCGGCTACCGCGTGGGCCAACTCGACAGCCAATGGCATTTCACCGGTGGGCCTTTCATCGAGCTGGATAACGGCCATGACTTCTACGCCGCGCAAACGCTGGTGGCTGCCGACGGTCGCCGCCTGGTGTGGGCCTGGCTCGACATGTGGGAAAGCCCGATGCCGAGCCAGGCCCATCACTGGTGCGGGATGCTCGGTTTGCCGCGCGAACTGCAATTGCAGGCCGATCGCCTTGGCGTGTTTCCGGCCCGGGAACTGACAGCTTTGCGCAAGGCGCCGTTGCCGAGCACGCCTGTGTGGGGCGCGTCGGGCAGCCAATGGGTGCCACACGTGCAGGGCGACCGCCTCGAAGTCCATGTGCACCTGGATTTGCTCGGCTGCACCGAGGGCCAACTGGGCGTTGCCCTGCGCTGCAGTGTCGATGGACATGAAGAAACCCTGCTTTATTACGATGCGTCCCTGCAACGCCTGGTGCTCGACCGCAGTCGTTCGGGCGAGCAAGTGACTGGCCAGCGCAGCGTCTCAATAGACCCGGAACAAGGGCCACTGCAACTGCGCGTGTTCCTGGATCGCTCATCCATCGAGGTGTTTGATGAAACCGGGCGCTTCAGCCTCAGCAGCCGCCTCTATCCTCGGCCCGACAGTCTGGGGGTGAAGCTCCTGGCAAACGGGACTGGCGGGAGCGTCTCCATTCCCCAGGCATGGCCCCTGGCCTCGGGATGGCTATGAACGTCGCCATTGGAGTCGCGACAAGCCCGGGCCCTGTGTCATGATTCGGCGTCCACCTGACTGGCCGCACCTCGCATGACTTCAGTGAAAGACGTTGCACAGCTGGCCGGCGTGTCCTTGATGACGGTTTCTCGAGCGCTCAACAATCCGGAAAAGCTGAGCCCCGAAACCCTTCAGCGGGTACGTCGCGCCATTGATGAACTGCAGTTCGTACCGAGCCTGTCGGCGCGCAAGATGCGCGGCGACAACTTGCAATCCCGCACCATCGGTGTGTTCGCATTGGACACCGCGACCACACCGTTCGCGGTCGAGCTGCTGCTGTCCATCGAACAGACCGCGCAGCAGGCGGGTTGGAATGTCTTCATCCTCAACCTGTTGAGCAACCCGCCCACCGACCAGAATATCGACCTGATGCTGTCGCACCGTCCCGACGGGTTGATCTTCAGCGCCATGGGCTTGCGCCAAGTGAGCATTCCCGAGCGATTGAAGAGCAAACCGCTGGTACTCGCCAATTGCCTGGCCGATGACAGTCGCCTGGTCAGTTATGTGCCCGATGATGAGGCCGGGCAGCATCGCGCCGTGCATCACGCCTTGGGCCAAGGCTATCGGCGCCCGCTGTGCATCAACCTGCCGAAAAAGAGCCTGGCCTGGGGCCTGCGGCAAGAAGGCTTGCAACGTGCCTGCCAGGCATTCGGAGTTGCGCCTGACGCCCTCCTGCAATACGACCTGTCCGATCACGATGCCTACGGTGAAACCGCCGCCATCCTCGACCGGCACATCATCGACGGTCGTCCGCAATTCGACATCCTGATTTGCGGCAACGACCGCATTGCCTTTTGCGCCTATCAGTTGTTGTTGGGCCGTGGCCTGAAAATCCCCGACGACGTTGCCGTGCTGGGTTATGACAACATGATCGGCATCGCCGAACTGTTCATCCCGCCACTGACCACGGTGCAACTGCCCTACTACGAAATCGGCCGCCAGGCGGCCCGACACCTAATCGAGGGACTTGAGGTGTCGGGGGCCCAGCGGGTGGATTGTCCGTTGGTGGTTAGGGCTTCGATATAGGTCAGCGCTTGATATGCTGTTGGCGAGTATTTCCTTTAGCTTCCGCTGATCCGACCCAGAGCCTGGGATCCCACTGCTCAATCAGGCGCCCCAACGCATCATAGGCACTGCGGTTGATCCACTCTGCAGCCTGCGCCACCGCAACAGAACGGCAATAAGCCACGGATCGTACCGTGAACCCGCGTGAATCGATCACCGTCAACGTCGGGGTGTGAGCATGAATACCACCTATCAGTCTGGACATGGCTCAAGCTCTCATGGAGACAGCCAGTTTTAATGACGACCCAAGCACGATACTAACAGCCGTACAGGATCGAAATATGGCCATTAAAATTCTCCCGGGAATTTTATATAGGGCCTTCTCATGGTTACTTGGACCGGCGCATCGACAAGGTTCAAACCCTCCCGCATCTCAAAGGTTTTCGTACCCACCATTCGTTGAAACCCCATGGATGACTTGGAATCGTTCACATACAGATATTGTTTAATTGATGCCGTCGTATTCGCACCTTCAAGCCCCACCTGTATTTCCAGCAATCGCTCTTTATGAGTATCCGCACGCAATACAATTGAGGGCACATCATGAATCTCAAAAGCAAGTATCCCGCCATTTCTTGAAAGATAAGAACGCACCGATTCGGCTTTGCGTTCGTTATCCCATGACTCGCTCCCCAGAGCATCGAGCTTTACTTTCTCTCCTACAACGTCCTGCAAAACTATTGACCCTCGGGCCAAGCCAGGTTTACCGGCAGACGTATTGAATGCTTCAAGATAGCGCTTTGGCCAAACTTCCATCGTTCTACTAGAAGGACTGTGCTTGAACATATCAGCCTCGAATTGCCAGCGCTCCTGCTTTTGGAAATCGTTGAGTGTTATTTTTTCATACCATACCAAAGCTGGGGGTTCCTCAAAACTCCCCAACCAACGATCCATCCAGCCAGGTCTGTATGAAACGTCCAGCTGAGCAATAATGTTATGCCCTACACTATTCCTGGTTTTTAGTTCTGAATGGGATAGTTGCAGACGCTCCAGACGCCATTTACCGAGGTTCTCGGGGGGAGGGAAAACCGAGCCTTCACCATTCAACCCATTTTTATCATGGAGTAAAACAGGCCGATTACTAACCATCACAAACAGATTCAAACCATCAATAGTGCTCGCAGGATCCGGATTGATCCATCGTTGCAACCACGGTGCGTAATACCTGAACCCATAATAATAAAGCCCTGTCGCATCACGCTCCTTGCCCGAATAGCGCACCGTCTTGTAACTGGCCTCGACTTCGCTGCGTCCAGCAAACCAAGCCGTACTGCCGAAGGGATGATAGGTTTCCTGACTGATCACTTCGGCCTCGTTATCCAGTTCCAGGCAACTGGAGCCCAGGTGGTCAGTCAGGTTGTAGCGATACTGGTCATTGGCAATACCGGACGGCGGTGCCGTTTCCCAATGCAGCACTTGCATGGCACTGCGTCCGGCCTGCGCGCAGATCACTTGCAACACTTCGCCAGTGCTTTCGTGGGTGCGGATCTCCAGGCCCGGCAGATAACGCACTTCCGAGATCAGCGAGCGAGCGTTGGTGTGGGTCGAACGGATCTTGCGCCGTCGCAGGCCATCACCGCCGTACAGGTACAACTCACGGTCATCGTCGGCCCCTTTGCGCTCAACCGGTCGCACTTCACGCAACTGATTGCGCAGATCCCAATTCATCGCCTGGCCCGGTTGCAGTTCCAGCAAGTTGCCGTTGCCATCAAACGCTGCGGCAATTTCATCTTCGGTGGGTGGTCGGTCATTTTTTTCCGGCAGGCAGCGATTGCTGTAGCGGGCTGCGGTCAGTTTACGGCTGTGGTTCTGCGGTCCGACATGGATCAATTCAAGCAAGTTACCACCGGCGTCATAGTGGTAAGTCTGGCGGTAGTTGGCGACAGCGCCTGGATCATCGAAGCGATTGAAGCCGGGGCCTCGGCTGGCTCTGCCCGCCTCCCAGCCTGTCGCCTCGGTCAGTTGGTAGAGGCTGTCGTAGCAATAGTGCTTGGTTGGTTCAACCCGCTGATTGGCAAAGAAGCGAATTGGCAAGGCAGCGTCTTCGATGCTCAGCACATTGCCCACCGGGTCATATTCATAACGCAGGTCTTGCAGCGCTTCAGTTCCGCGTCGCGCCTCAAGCCGCATCAAGCGGCCATCTTCAGGCCGATAGGTCAGCGTGCTGACCACGCCGTTGCCGGCGGTTTCCTGTTCAACTTGGCCGTAGGCGCTGTAGGCGATGTTGCTGACCAGGTTTTGAGAAGTGGATTGATCGTTGAGTTGCAGGTGAGTGGCGAGCAATTGACCGTCGACGGTGTAGTCGAACGACTGCCGATTGCCCTTGGCATCAATCTGTTCCAGCACATCGCCCAGCGGGTTGAAGCGATAAGAACTGCTGGCCGCTTGTGCGACAGGTTCCAGCAGGGCATCTCTTTCCGGCAGCGCGGGCGGCCAATCCGGTGTTTCCAGCGAACTCAAAAAGCGCTGAGTCTGGTCGAGCACTCCGCCCGTCAAGGCGTACTCGTGCAGCGTCTGAGTGCCTGCAGGGTCATCGTGCCGGATCAACTGCCCACATTGGTTATGCGTGGCGAATTCGGCTTCAGCATCGGCGTATTCATAACGTTCGGTGCAGCGTGGTGTTTCGTCTTCGCCCTGCTCGAAGATCGCCAAGGGGCGCAGCAGATCGTCGTACTCGACTTGACGCTCGCTACCTCGGCTGTCCCAGGCTTGAATCAGTTGATCGCCATCGCCAAACAGGCTGATGCGCTCGCCGGCATCGACGCTGAGCGAACTCAGGACCTTGCCCGACAATGAATAACGATTGCTGAGGTTGGCAGGTGTTTCGGCATCCTCTATCCGGAGCACCCAGAGCCTGGGATCCCACTGTTCAATCAGGCGCCCCAGCGCGTCATAGGTACTGCGGTTGATCCGCTCCTCGGCCTCCATCATCTCGACAGAACGGCAATAGTCCACCCGGCGAATATCCAGCTTTCGCGGATCGACTACTGTCAATATCGGCGTGTGGTCGTGAATGGAGCTAATCACTCTTGAATGCCCCTCTGGTCTGGCAGCCTATCCAGGACTCATCATCTGGCTCGGTCGCCTACGACAACGGCCGTTCAGTGATTCAAAGCCTCTTCGTTAGCCCGGGACTCTTCCAAGGTGTCATTCTCATCTTCGGCAATGCTGTACCACCCCAGGTAACGCTGACGACGCCAATAGCCCATGGCGGTCACCGTCAAGGTCGGGCGTCCCAAGGGATCGTAGAACTGCTGGTCGCAATGACCGAAGCGGCGAAACGATTCATCGTTGATATAGCGATAGCCGTCAGCAAAGTACGGGCGGTAGACGCGCACCGCCAATCCTTTGTTGTTGTATTCGACCCGCTCGCTGACCCGCCAACGCTCGGTGGCCGGCGCGCTCACCGGCTGGTCGCCATCAAGCACCAGGCTGCCGTCGTCTGCAATCTGGTAGGCCGTGCCCGGCTCGACCTTCTGCTTGCTCTGTAGGCTGCGGCCAAAACCGTCCCAGCACTGCACAGCGATACGGATCTTGCGTCCGGGATGGTCCGGCGGTTGCGGATAGCGGTCGGCTTGCAGCACGGCCGCGTGGACCGGCTCACGGCGCTGCATCCAGCTGAACGCATCGCGAAAAAAGGCACTGGCCGCGCCTTGCAGGGCCGCGTCGGGGTCGGCAATGGCTTCGGCGGGCGAACGGACAACCGACTGGTACTCGTCTATGGGGTCGAAACCGACCGCGATGCCACGCTCAGTGCCATGGAAACTGCTGGCGAGCAGTTCACCAAACCCGTCAAAACAAGCTTCCTGGATGTTCTGGTTCGGATCGACGATGCACCGGGGTAGCAGAAACCGATAGTCAACTTCGGCCACGCGGGTGCGGCATCCGTCAGCGGTGGTAACGCTGAGCGGCAGGCAGTAATAGGGATCGAAACTAACGTCCGTCGACCCTTGGCTTTCGGTGGGACGGGCACTGATCAGCCGGTAAAAACCTTCCAATCCGGCGTAGGTCATGAACCCCTTACGCGTCGACCACAACACCCTGTCCGGTTCCTCCGGCAGCGCGGCAGCCATGGGTCGGTAACCGAGCCTGGGCAGTTTGTCCGCCAACTCCTGGGGGCTGAGCACCGACGCATAGGCCTGCAGCGCCGCCTCATCCAGCTCGGCAGATTCAAGGTAGTCGGCCAACGCCTCGAAGCTCGCCTGTCCCGCCGGCAGGGTTTGGCCGGCCTCTTGGTATCGCTGCTCGGACAGCTTGCTCAATACTCGCTTGAAGTCATCACCGGGCGGGGCATTGAGACGGTCGAGCATGGCCTCATAGGCAATATCTTCTGGTCGTAACACTGCCTTCGGCAGTACCAAGGCGTTACTGCGAGCCAGGTACGGCAAGCCCAGGCGGCAGGCTTGTGGATCATCCAGGTGAATGAGCTTCGCGCGGCTTTCGTTCAGGTAGTAATAGTGCTGCGCCTCATCGTGGGCGGCACGCCACCAGGTTTGTTCGTGGGCTTCGCTGAACGGCGGTTCATCGCCAACCTCCTTGCGCCGGGCATAGTCGACCGTCACCTCATGGATCAGGCCACCATAACGATCCCAGGCCAGGCTGATGTGGTGTTGGCACAAGGGATCGTCGGGCTGGCGCTCGTAGGTATATGCGATGGACTCCAGCTCCAGCGGCTGCATCCGGCAGTAAGGCTGGTGCTCGTCCCGTACCTGCCACAGGCGCACCGCGTAACGGTATTGCTGTACCGAATAGGGATTTACCAGCAATGGGTCCGCGTCATCGCGACCGAAGACTTCAACCCGCAACGGTAAGCCGGCCATGGCGTAGGCCATGTCGTGCCAGGTTTCGTCATCGGCCTGGCTGATGATCTCATCGAGCTCGTCACCTTGCGGCGCCAGCAGCAATGCCGGCCCCAACACCTGGGCCGCGCAGTCCGACCGGTCGTAGTCCAGGCCTGGCAGGTCCGGGGTGCGCCCGGTATGGAACCAGCTCTTGCGCAGTACCGGCGCGGTAAACCCCGTCCGCGGCTGTTCGTCACCGGTGATTTCGCTATCGCCTTGCAGCACCAGGCCAAAGCCGCGGAACTCACGCTCCTGCCCATCGTAGAAGCCCTGGCGGTATTGAAAGCGCTGGGTCAGTCGATTACCGGTGATTTCATCGAGCTGGCGCTGCTCGATAGCCACCGGCATCGGAAACGGCACATAACTGGCGATCTCCAACTGCACCGCCAGCAATTCATGTTTTTCATCCAGCCATTCCTGGGCCGAACTGCGGTAGATCACCTCTCCCACCGCGCCCATATTGTTATCCGTGCGATGCAGCAGATACGGCTTGGCCTGGACGAAGTCACAACGCCAATGTTGCGGTTTCATATGCGGGACAGTCAGCACCAGGCTGGAACAACCCAGCCCTTGCAAGTCGGCGACGCTGACCTGGCACAGCCGGTCGTAACGTACACCCGGCGGCCAGGGCTGGATTCGTGGCGTGCTTTCAAAGCCCATGCCGGTCCGGTTCATGAAAATTTCGGCATGCTCACTGGTGAGGTAGATCAGGTCCGCCGCGCCGGAACCGTCCAGATCCGCCAGCAATATCCGCGAAACGTCGAAGGACTCGTAGCTGTAAGGCAAACTTCCCAAGCGAAAACCTGGATCGAAACGACCATGGCCGCGATTGGGCCAACAGACAATCTCATTGTGGCGAATGCGTACCAAATGCTGCTGACCGCTGCCCAGTACATCGCTGAAGGCCACCAGTTCGGTCTGTGCCTGACTCAACAATGGGAGACGGTCTGCGGGAGCACTTTCGACGTCATGTGCCACATCCTTGCCTGTGCCAAACCCCTTTTCCCGACGATTGGCGTATAAGCGCACGCTGCGCGGACCGATCAGGGCAAGGTCCGACAGACCGCCGCCCATCAAGTCGGCCAATTGGCTTTGCGGGTGGAAGAACTCCAGCGGGAACGCGGCAAAGGTGACGAATTTCGACCAAGTGCGGTCCGGGTTGAGTGTGAAGAAACCGCTCACCCTGGGTTGCGCCATCACCCAGTCCAGCCGGCCATCACCGGTAAGGTCCATCAGCGCCTGGCGCATCGGCTTGCGGCTGTCCATCACCGGAATGGCGTCCAGTCGTTCCCAGGCGTCGTAGCTCACCTCATCCGGTGTTTGTGCCGCCTGCGCACGCAACGGCTCGCGGTAGTACCAAGCCTTGTCGCTGCGATAGAGCACCCCCGGCAAGCCCTCGCCATACAGGTCGACCAATTGATATTGCTGGCCGTCGTTGAGACCTGGCATGGCCTCGAATTGCTTGTACTCAGTGTCTTCAGTCGAAAACACCGAGTAGCTGAACTCCACCGGCGGGCGCGACTCGATGCGCCCTTGCTCGTCATAACCTTGCTGGTGCGCAGCAGACAACAGGCTGTAGCCCAGCTCGGTGGTACCGTATTCAAACAATAGGCGGTGCACCAACCGCGGTTCAGCGCCCAACTCGGCGAACCGATGGAACATCAGCACCTGTCGGCACAGCCTTAGGTTACCCAGCAGGAACCCATAACCGTAGGTGGCGAACGGGTCGCTGCGTACCGGCCACTCACCCGTCGGTTCGTAGGCAGGAACATCGTTTACCCCGCTGTCACGCTCACCGTAATCAAAAATCAGATCGAAGTGCCACTGCGCTTGATCCATCTGTTCCGGCACCCAGTGGTAGAGGTGCGCGCAGGCCTCGAAATTGCCGTAGCGCACCCGACTGAGGTAACACTGGGCACGAAAGTCACGGGGCGTATCCGCTGGCATGCCGGCGTGGTCTTCACCGGCATATTCATAAAGGATATGTTCGCCGTGGGCATTCAGGCTTTCTTCCAGCAGCCACTCACCGACACGTAGGGAGTCGTCGAGGTCAGTGCTGCGTGAGGAGCGGTTGATGCCGTACAAGTGCAAGGTGCCGTCGGCGCCATGCACCAGCCAGAATCCGGGGTAATCAGTTGCCGAACGCCAATGCTCGATGCGCTCGAACGCGCCTTCGATACGCGGGAAATAACGCGCGACCTGATATTCGGTGCCCAGGTCCAGGCCCCGATAGCGCCTCACTTGTATACGCAAGATCTCCCCGGCAGCCGTGCGTTCCGGCATCCAGACCATGCCGTCCGGCCCGAGGATGACATCTTCGTCGGTGTAGTCCGGCACGCCCTTGCTGGTCCGCCGCGCCACACAACCTAGCGACAGCACCCAGCCGATACCGAACAGGCTATTGCCCACACTGCTGCCGTATCCAAGCGCCAAGGGTGGTGCGAAACCGCGGCCAGGAGAAATCGGTAACGGCAAATCAAACGAAGCCTTGCCGCTGGAGCCGACCTCCCCCCAGCCTTTGCCAATGCTCTGTATCGCCCCTCCTCCCTTGGGCAACGAGGGCGGTGTGATGCTGACGCTTTCCGTTTGATCCATCGCCTGGCTCCAAGCAGATCTGCTGGAGCCAATGTGGGCGTTACCCGGAGGGAGATCTACTGTCAGACCTCACAGTTTTTTAGTGATAAACGAAATAAGAAAACACCGGACCCAACCTATACAGGGTCGCCGGCCAGGCATCCGCGCCGGCGGCCAATGCTCCCGTCGACCTTACTTCTCGCCCTCACAATTGACCATCCAGGCAATCCCGAAACGGTCTTCGAACATGGCGAAACGCTCCGCCCAGAAGGTCTTTGCCAATGGCATGTGCACACTGCCACCCGTACTCAAACCATTGAACAGTCGCTCGGCCTCGGCCACGCTGTCGACATTGAGGGAGACCGACACGCCCTGGGACTTGCGGTACGGCTGGCCCGGCGGGCAATCGGAAGCCATCAGGCTGAATGCGCCGACCGTGAGGCAGGCGTGCAGGATCAGGTCCGGGTCCTTGGGCACACCGGCTTCCTCCGGTGCCTCGGCGAAGGACATGGAAAACAGCTCGCCGCCCAGCACATCCTTGTACAACGCAAAGGCTTGCTTGCAGTCACCGTTGAAGGTCAGGTAGGGAATGATTCTCATGGTGGTTCTCCTGTCGTCAGGTGTCACGATTGATCGGCCATCTGCGCCCGCAGGCGTTCTTCCTGCTCGCGCAACTCGGGGGCAAAGGTCTGGCCAAAGTCCTCGAGTTCGAAGATCTGGCGGATTTCGATTTCGCTGTCGCTGACCATCGGATTCGGGCAGCGCTTGACCCAATCGATCGCTTCCTGCAACGACTGGACCTTGAAGATCCAGAAGCCGGCAACCAACTCCTGGGTTTGGGCAAAAGGTCCATTGACAACCGTCCGGTCCTTGCCGGAAAACCGCACGCGCACGCCCTTGGCGCTGGGGTGCAGGCCTTCACCGGCAAGCATCACTCCAGCCTTGACCAACGCTTCGTTGTAGGCACCCATGGCGGCCAGCAGTTCTTCACTGGGCATTTCTCCGGCTTCCGACTCTGGGCTGGCTTTGACGATCACCAAAAATCGCATGGTCTTATCTCCTGAGGGTGGATAAGCCGTCCCTGTGGCGGCTCTAGGGATAATCGAACGGCAAGGGACGAAATCGACAGACTAGACCGATTTATTTTCGGTAAGCCGAAGAGCGACAGGCGGGCTGCTTTTTGCAGGCGCATCATTAAGCAAAGGGCAACATCACGAAACGCTGCAGTTCAGCGGGAAAGTACATATGAAAACGCCGCTCAATGAGCGGCGCCGATGGTTTTTGGATTCAAGGCGCCCAGCGCCGGAACAGCACACTGGCGTTGACCCCGCCGAACCCAAATCCATTGGAAAGTGCGTGGGTGATCGGCATCTTCCGGGCCTTCAAACCGACCAGGTCGAGCCCATCGGCCGCTTCATCGGGATGAACCAGGTTCAGGGTCGGCGGCACGATCTGGTCACGCAGCGCCAATACCGTGAAGACGGCTTCAATCCCCCCGGCCGCGCCCAGCAGGTGGCCGGTAGCGGATTTGGTCGAGGTAATCGCCACGCCGGAGTCCGTGCCGAACACCGCGCGAATCGCGGCCAGCTCGCCGCTGTCGCCGACCTGGGTGGAGGTCGCGTGGGCGTTGATGTGCTGCACATCGGCAGGGCTGACAGCGGCCTGGCGCAGCGCTTGTTCCATCGCGCGCCGTGCGCCGTTGCCGTCTTCCGGACCTGCCGTCAGGTGGTAGGCATCGGCACTGGTGCCGTAGCCGACCAGTTCCGCCAGGGGCTTGGCCCCACGCGCCAGTGCGTGTTCCAGCGATTCGATCACCAGCACCCCGGCGCCCTCGGCCATGACGAAGCCGTCGCGATCTCGGTCGAAGGGCCGCGAGGCCTCCTGCGGGCGTTCGGCAAATCCCGTGGACAGCGCGCGAGCCGCCGCAAAACACCCCAGGGTCACGCGATCGATCGCGGCTTCAGTGCCACCGCACAAGGCGATATCCGCCTCACCGCTCCTGATCAGCCTGGCCGCATCGCCGATGGCCTGCACGCCAGCCGCGCACGCCGTTACCGGCGCGCCGAGCGGCCCCTTGAAGCCGTGGCGGATGGAGACATGCCCCGCCGCCATGTTCGCAAGGAACGCCGGCGCAGTGAACGGTGACAAGCGACGTGGACCGCGGGTATCGGTGGTGCGTACCGCATCGGCAATCGTGCCAAAGCCACCCACGCCCGATGAAATGATCGTGGCGGTCCGCTCCTGGTCGGCCGCTTCAGTCGGATGCCAGTGCGCCTGTGCCAAGGCTTCGTCGGCGGCGACCAGTGCAAACTCGATGAAGCGATCCATTTTCTTGCGATCCTTCAGCGGGATGACGCGCTCGGGGTCGTAACCGGCGTTGGCGTCTTCCTCCAGCGACGGCACCTGGCCGCCCACGGCCACACCGGTACCCTCGGTGATATCGCCAGGCAAGATACGAATGCCCGAGCGTCCGGCCAGCAGCCGTTGCCAAACCTCTTCTACGCCGCAGCCCAGGGGGCCGACAATGCCGACGCCCGTGACAACGATTCGCTTTTGACCTTCGGGGGTACTCATAAGAACCTCTTCATTTTTCAGACGACGCTCACTGCAAGCCACAAGCGATCACTCGCTTACGCCAGCTGTACTGTTTCAATTTGCGCAGGCTGGCCAGGACGGATCTTGAACCAGATGGAATACATTGCCGGCAGGAACACCAGGGTCATGAGGGTGCCGACGAACGTACCGCCGATCAGCGTGTAGGCCAGCGTTCCCCAGAACACGGAATGTGTCAGGGGGATGAACGCCAGGATGGCCGCCAGCGCCGTCAACAGCACGGGACGAGCCCGCTGCACCGTGGCTTCAATGACGGCATTGAACGGATCCAGCCCTTCTTGGGCGTTGTGATGGATCTGCCCGATCAGGATCAGCGTGTTGCGCATCAAAATACCCGAGAGCGCGATCAGGCCGACCAGGGCGTTGATACCGAACGGTTGGTGGAATATCAGCAGCATCGGCACCACGCCAATCAGCCCCAGGGGCGCGGTGAGGAACACCATGAGCATCGCCGAGATCGAACGCACCTGAACAATGATGATCAGCAGCGTCAGCGCCACCATGATCGGCAGCAGGGGCAGGATTGCTTGGTTGGCCTTGCCCGACTCCTCGATAGCCCCTGCCTGCTCGATCCGGTAGCCGTCAGGAAGCGTGTCGAGGATCGGCTGCAATAGCACGAGCATCGCGCTCGATACGTCTGGTGGCTGCAAGCCTTCGGCGATGTCGCCGCGCACGGTGATGGTCGGCGTACGATCGCGCCGCCGAAGGATCGGATCCTCCATGCGTACATCCACCTCGCCGACCTGGGACAGCGGGATACGCTGCCCGGCGGCCCCTACCAGCGTAAAGCCTTCGATCCGGGCGGGGTCAAGACGGATGTCACCGGCGGCGCGCCCCACCACCTGCACCGAACGGATGTCCTCACGAACCGCCGTGATCGGCACCCCGGTCAGCAGGAATTGCAGTTGCTCGGCGACGGCACTGGATGTCAGTCCGACCGCCTGCAGGCGATCCTGATCCAGGTTGAAATGCAGTGTCGGCACCAGCGGCCCCCAATCGGTGTTGACCGTCCTCATCATCGGACTGGCTTGCATGACGTCCTGTACGCGTGCGGCAATCTCCCGCAGTTTCGTCGGGTCAGGCCCCATCACCCGGTAGGCCACCGGGAACGGTGAATACGGACCGAACACAATCTGGGTCGCCCTGACACGGGCCTCTGGGGCGAGCCCTGCGGCAACCGCTTCGCGAAGACGGAACTTGAGGGTTTCCCGTGCCTCCTGGCTGTCCGTCAGCACGACGATCTTGGCGAACGACGGATCTGGCAGTTCTGGCGCCATCGCCAGGAAGAAACGCGGCGCGCCCTGTCCGATATAGGCCGTGACGATTTTCGCTTCCGCCTGTTTTTGCAGCCAGGCTTCGACCTTGGCTGTCGCGGCGCTGGTCTGCTCGATGGAAGTTCCATAGGGCATTTGCACCTCGACCATGACCTCGGGACGGTCTGAAGTCGGAAAGAACTGCTTTTTCACCAGGCCCATGCCCAGGACGGCCACGACAAACAGCGTGATCACCGTGCCGGCCACCAGCCATTTGTGGCCGATGACCCGCGTCAGGACCTGGCGGAAGCGATTGTAGTGGCGGGTGTTGTAAATGGCGGCATGTCCGCCCTCGACCGGTTTGATGTCCGGCAACATTTTCACCCCCAGATAAGGGGTAAAAGCCACCGCGACCACCCAGGAGGCGATCAGGGCGATGCCCACGATCCAGAACATGTTGCTGGTGTATTCGCCAGCGGTCGATTGGGCAAAACCGTTGGGCATGAAGCCAATCGCGGTCACCAGCGTACCGGACAGCATCGGTGCGGCCGTGTGACTCCAGGCATAGGCGGAGGCTTTGATCCGGTCGTAGCCCTCCTCCATTTTCACCACCATCATTTCGATCGCGATGATCGCGTCGTCCACCAGCAGCCCGAGCGCCAGGATCAGCGAACCCAAGGTGATCCGGTCAAAGTTCTTTCCGGTAGCCGCCATCACCACAAACACGATGGCCAGTGTCAACGGTACGGCCGCTGCGACCACAACGCCTACACGCCAGCCCATGCTGAGAAAGCACACGAGCATCACAACCAGCAGCGCGACAAAAAACTTGACCATGAACTCGCCGACGGCCGAATCGATGTTCACGGCTTGATCGGTCACCTTGGTCAGCGTCATGCCCAGTGGCATGTCTTCGTTGATCTTGGTCGTCTCGGCGTCCAGCGCCTTGCCCAGGTCCAGGCCGTTCCAGCCTTCGCGCATGATGACCCCGAGCAACAAGGCCTCTTCGCCGTTATTGCGCACCAGGAAGGTGGCCGGGTCTTCATAGCCTCGTTCAACCGTCGCCACGTCCGAGAGCTTCAACGTACGCCCCTGGATCGCCAGCGGCGTGTCACGAATTTTCTCCAACTTATCGAAAGCGCCCTCCACCCGCAGGAACACCTGCGGCCCGTTGGTTTCGATGGAGCCGGCGGGCGTCAGTACGTTCTGGCTGTTCAGCGCGGCGAAGATGTCCTGGGGGGAGACCCCCAAGGTCGCCAGCCGGTCATGGGAAAAGGAAATGAAAATGCGCTCGGCCTGTTCGCCGATGATGTTGACCTTCTTCACCCCGGCCACATGCAACAGGCGCTGGCGCAACACCTCGGCATCACGCACCAGCAGGCGCTGCGGCTCACCCTTGGCCTTGAGGGCAAACAGCGCAAACGTCACGTCCGAGTACTCATCGTTGACCAGTGGCCCGATCACCCCCGCCGGCAACTTGGTGGCTTCGTCGTCGAGTTTCTTGCGCGCCTGGTAGAACTCTTCTTGCACCTGCGAGGGCGGCGTGCGGTCCAGCAGCGAAACCATGGTGAAAGCCAGGCCGGGACGAGTGTAGGTTTCCGAGCGGTCGTACCATTTCAATTCCTGCAGGCGTTTTTCCAGGGGCTCGGCGACCTGGTCCTGCATTTCCTGCGCCGTCGCCCCCGGCCATGCAGTGATGACGGTCAGTTGCTTGACCGTGAACGGCGGATCCTCCGCGCGGCCAAGCTTGAAGAACGCCAGGGTCCCGGCGACGGCGATCAGGAAAATCAGAAATACCGTGATGGCGCGCTCGCGCACGGCGAGCGCCGAAAGATTGAAGCTCATTGGCGGGTCCCCGCGACGTTCACATCGCCCGGTGCAAGCAGCCGGACGGACTCGCCTTCACGCAGCAGATGTGCACCCAG
>Ga0213822_1000640_pt1 | contig 25481 bp, 22 predicted proteins | sample MC6MC0908MG_FD_179872 | JGI IMG/M metagenome (GOLD analysis project Ga0213822, IMG submission 179872) | Enriched soil aggregate microbial communities from Iowa State University, Ames, United States - MC6-MC0908-MG | ecosystem: Environmental > Terrestrial > Soil > Unclassified | place: USA: Iowa...
CTGGCGTTGCCGCCGAGGTCGCGCGTCAGATGCTCTCCCGCCGCCAGCGTACGTTCAATTGCATTTAACACCGCATCACCCGCCGCTTTGTAGCCGAGATGCTCCAGCATCATCGCCCCACACCAGATCTGCCCGATAGGATTGGCGATGCCTTTGCCTGCGATATCCGGCGCAGAACCGTGAACCGGCTCAAACAGGCTGGGAAACAGGCCTTCCGGGTTAATATTGGCGGAGGGCGCAATGCCAATGGTGCCGGTACAGGCCGGGCCGAGATCGGAGAGGATATCCCCAAACAGGTTGCTGGCCACCACTACATCAAACCAGTCCGGGTGCAGCACGAAGTTGGCGGTAAGAATATCAATATGATACTTGTCGACGCGAACCTCGGGGAACTGGCCGGACATCGCTTCGACGCGGCTGTCCCAGTAAGGCATGGTGATAGCGATGCCGTTGGATTTGGTGGCGGAGGTCAGGTGCTTCTTCTGCCGGCTCTGCGCCAGCTGATAAGCAAACTTCAGGATGCGGTCAACACCGGTGCGCGTCATTACCGTCTCCTGAATCACCACTTCACGGTCGGTGCCAGGGAACATGGTGCCACCCACGCTGGAGTATTCACCTTCGGTGTTTTCACGCACCACATAGAAGTCGATGTCGCCAGGCTGACGGTTTGCCAGCGGCGCTTTCACCCCTGGCATCAGTCGCACCGGACGCAGATTGACGTACTGGTCGAACTCACGGCGGAACTGTAGCAGCGAGCCCCACAGTGAAACATGGTCGGGCACCACATCGGGCCAGCCGACCGCGCCAAAATAAATCGCGTCAAAGGCTTTCAGCTGCGGAAACCAGTCGTCAGGCAGCATTTTGCCATGCTGCTGCCAGTAGTCAGCGCTGGCGTAATCGAACCACTCCCAGCGCAGCGGAATGTTAAATTTCTCAGCAGCCGCATTCATTACACGGACGCCTTCCGGCATCACTTCTTTGCCGATGCCATCGCCAGGGATCACAGCAATAGAGTAGATTTTATCAGTCACAGGGCACCTTTCCGGTTGATGTTCGAATTGTGTACGCAGTATAACTGTCGATTCCGGGGAAATAATGAGCCTGAAAGGCAATCCATTGTTGAATCAAAGTAGAGAATCCCGCACCTCCACTGATGACTTAGCCTTCTTTGTTCGCCTGGCCGCGCTGGATAGTCTGACTGCGGCGGCGCGCGAACTGGGCCTGTCACTGGCAGCGGTAAGCAAACGTCTGAGCCAGCTGGAGCAGCGCCTTGGTGTGCAATTGCTGCGCCGCACCACACGCCGGCTGGAACTGACGCCGGAAGGCCGCCGTTATCTGGCGGGCGCGCGTCCGCTGCTGGATCAGCTTGCGGCGCTGGAAGAGGCGGTCAGCGGTGAAACAGCCCAGCTGCGCGGCACCCTCAACATCAACGCCTCCTTTGGTTTTGGCCGTCGCCATATCGCGCCCTGCGTCTCGGCTTTTGCCGCGCTGCATCCGCAGCTCTCACTGTCGTTACAACTCAGCAGCCAGCCGCTAAATTTTCTTGATGCGCACATGGATATCGATATCCGCGTTGGGGAGCCGCCTGACTCGCGGCTGGTGGCACGTAAGCTGCGAACCAATCCGCGTATCCTCTGCTGTTCGCCCGCCTATGCTGCCCGGCACGGCCTGCCTGCCACTGTGCGCGATCTGGCGCAGCACAACTGCATTTTACTGCGTCAGCACGACAGCGATTTTACCCTGTGGCGGCTGACCTGCGGTGAACAGAGCATCAGCCAGAAAGTGCGCGGCAGCCTGATCACCAACGATGGTGAAGTAGCGATGCGGCTGGCGATGGATGGACATGGCATTCTGCTGCGTTCCTGGTGGGATGCGCAACACAGCCTGGCTGCGGGCGAATTGTTGCCGGTGCTACCGGACTGGCAGGCACCTGATGGTGATATCTTTGCGGTCTGGCAGGCGCAACGCCAGCTTCCGGCTCGTATTACCGCGTTTGTGGCGTTTTTGCAGAATAAACTTCAGGTTGTTGATTAGTCGAGGTTATAAATTGATTGACGGGCACAGAAAAGCGCCTGTGGACAATAAATATACCGCATTAAGCTGATTCGGTTGCTTCAGGGTGCCGTTGCGTTTACACCCTTTTTAGTGATGCGTATGATTCTCATTCTTTTTCTTCCCTGCCTGCCCGCTGTGTTGCGGCCTGCCGGGAGCAGCAGATGGATAGGGGAGTTAACTATGAAAGCGTTGTTCAGCTCGCGTAAAGCGGCACTCGCACTGGCGATAGTCACCACCTTCAGCCTGACGGCGTGCCAGATGAGAGCGAAAAAAGTGGATGGCAATGCGCTGATGGTGATGCAGCCCTCCAGCCCCGATAATCTGATTCAGCGCGAGCTGGGCGACGGATTATATGAGATGGCGTATCTGCCCGCCAAAAATACGCTCTATGTGGCCAGTGCGCCCGAGGGCAAGGATATCAGTGGCGGCATGATCTATCGTCTTGATGGCACCACACTGCAAAGCACCGGGGCGGGGCATTACGATCTGAAAAATGCGGGTCTGAGCAGTGGACAGGATGGCAGCGCGCTTTACACCACCCAATCAGTGGATGGTGGCATGGCTAAGATCGATCCCGATACCGGCAACGTGCTGAAGCGCCTGATGTTTGACGAGAAGAATGAGAAAGGATCGCCGGTGAAAACCCGCGAGATCTTTCTGCATGACGGGCTGCTCTATGTCGGCGGCGCAGACGAACCCGGCGTGATCTGGGTCGTTGATGCGAAAACCCTGACGCTGAAAGCCCGGATTAAAAATGCTGGCAAAGGTGTTACAGGCATTATCTTCTCGCCAGTCAGCGATCGCATTTATGCGGCGAACGGCAGCGGTGAAATCCTGGTGATCAATCCGCGCAATCACAAAATCGAGCAGCGCCTGACGGCAGGTGATGGGCAGGACACTCAGTTCCTGAATATGGCAGAAGATCCGGCAACCGGTCGCCTGTTTGTCACGGATAACGCCAAAGAGAAAAATACCCTGGTGTTTGATGAGCGCAGCGGCAAGGTGATTCAGCGCCTTGATCCAGGCGATTCAGTGGGGATTAAGTTTAACGGTAAGCGCAATGAGATTTATATCAGCCAGCGCGAATCGAAGAAGGTGCTGCAGCTGGATGGCACCACGTATGAAGTGAAAAACAGCTGGTCGTTTGAGGGGCATCCAGAAAGCCTGCTGGTCTCACCGGACGGCCAGACACTGTATGTGACTCTGAAGCAGGGCTTCAATGACGACCACAGCCATCAGCTTCTGGATGGCGTGGCGCGTATCACGCTGCAATAAAAAAGGCGGCATCGCTGCCGCCTGAAGTCTTACTTAGCTACACCCTCGACCAGCACCACGCGATAGTTCGCGCCTTTCAGACGGTGCGCTTTGGCAGCCTGATATTCCGGGCTGTCATACCATGCATGTGCTTCTTCACGGCTCGCGAATTCCAGAATTACCACACCTTCTGCTTCCTGACCTTCCAGCGTTTCCAGCTCGCCATAAAAGGCGAGAGGGTTGATCTGATGATCGCCGCGCGCCTGGCCCGCTTTCTCGGCGTAGATCGCCATTTCGTCCGGGTTCAGGGTGTTATCACGAATAAATACAACGTATGCACTCACAGGTCTCTCCTTACGCTTTTTTATCCTGGGTTTTGGTATCGAAGTCAGCCGCATCATGACGCTCATGCAGCTGATCGGCCGGGTCGCCCATGACGCGGTTGACCTTGCGGCCACGAATAACGGCAGGACGCTGTGCGATCTCTTTCGCCCAGCGAAACACATTTTTATAGGACTGCACATCCAGGAATTCGGCTGCGCCATACTGGTCATTCAGCACCATGTTGCCGTACCACGGCCAGGTGGAGATGTCAGCGATGGTGTAGTCATCACCCGCCAGATAGCGGTTATCAGCCAGCCGACGATCCAGCACATCAAACTGACGCTTCGCTTCCAGTGTGAAGCGGTTGATGGCGTACTCAATTTTTTCTGGCGCGTAGTGATAGAAATGACCGAAACCGCCGCCGAGATAAGGCGCTGAGCCTTGCAGCCAGAACAGCCAGTTCAGGGTTTCAGTACGGCCAGCGATATCTTTCGGCAGGAAGTAGCCAAACTTTTCCGCCAGATAGAGCAGAATATTGCCGGATTCAAATACCCGAATCGGCGGCGTTGCGGAGTGGTCGCTCAGCGCAGGGATTTTCGAGTTCGGGTTCACATCGACAAAACCGCTGGAGAACTGATCACCTTCGCCGATACGGATCAGCCAGGCATCATATTCAGCATCGTTGACGTTAAGTGCCAGCAGCTCTTCCAGAAGGATGGTGACTTTCTGGCCGTTAGGCGTGCCGAGCGAATAGAGCTGTAAAGGATGTTTACCGACCGGCAACGCTTTTTCATGGGTGGGACCTGCAAACGGACGATTAGTTTTCGCGCCGTTACCTTTGGCTTCAGGGTCCCAGGTCCAGACTTTTGCGGGCTGATATGCATTTTCCGACATAATGAAAGTTCGCCTTATGGTGTGGTATTGGTCTGGAGTGTAGCAGGTGCTGCAAAGGGGGTTTAACTCTGCTGGCTGTGCGAGGGTGTGCTAAAACGGGGCGAGCTCAGGCGGGTCGCGGCATCAGAGAAAAGTGAATAAAAGTGTGTCAGGCGGGGCGTTTGTTATCCTGAACAGACATTACCGTGCAGCCAGCCATGACTGCACGGCAGGTCGGTTACAGCAGTTCGCGCTCAATCAGTTCGCGGGTTTCAATCGCCTGAACTTTCATCTTTTCCGGATAGCCAAACAGAGACGCTGCGATGATCGGTTCACCGCCGACTTTATGGGTGCGGGTAGCAAAGCCGGTGTCGCGCAGCGTTTTGAACAGGGTATCGAAGTCCACTTCGCCTTCGCCCACGCCAACATGCTGGTGGATGGTGGCATCCACGCCTGGCGGGTTAACGATATAGCGACAGTGTTTTGTATGGTTCATGGTATCGGCGATCAGCATGTGCGACAGATCGTCACCCGCGTACTCCAGCATCGGTTTCACATCCCCTTTGCCTTTGTCATAGAAGAAAGTGTGTGGCGCGCTGTAGATATACTTTACGTTATCGCTGCGGAACGACTTCACGATATCCACGGTTTCGTTGTTCTCTTCGCAGAAATCCCACGGATGCGCCTGAATTTCGACGCGGATGCCTTCACGTTCGATGATCGGCAACAGCTCTTCCATTGAGCGATAGAACATCTCTTCACAGATTTCCGGTTCGTTAGGGGTGCCGGAGAGTTCGGTGTTAATCACCTGCACACCCATCTCAACCGCAATCTCAATCATCCGCTTCCAGTTCTTCACCGCTGCCTGACGGCGCAGCTCATCCGGACCTGACCATCGGTAAACAACGATAAACGAGGAGATCTCCAGCCCGGTGGCGCTTAACGCATTTTTATACTCGGTGATGATTTCACGGCTGGCTTTAGGATGTTTATAAAACGGGTTGATCTGCGGATGTGGCGACTGTTCGATATATTTGTATCCCCAGTCGGCCACCTGATGAACCATACGGGTGATGCCTAAATCTTTGATTACATCCACATCAAAAGCGATTTTCATCTTTCTGCTCCGGGCACATTAAAGTTGCTGTTCTTCATTGAAGGTGATGCCAATCTGCTGCCTGACGTTGTCCATCGCAGCCAGGGTGATAATCGCCTGGTCAAGCGAATGGACAGGGGAGTCGGTCAGGTTCTGGCCGATACACCAGGCGAAGTGGTTAATTTCATGGCTGAGCTGTTCATACCGATTAGTGGGTTCCTGCCATTGCAGGCAGTGACGCCGGTCGCTGGAGGTCAGGGTGAAGTTACCAGGCGCATAGAACTGGCCCGTCAGCTCCAGCGTGGCGTCGCGACCGGCGATCACCGCACCGCCTGGCGTGTTGCTGAACAGCGTGGTATTCAGTACCGACTGCATGCCGTGCCGATGGGTAAACAGCATCGACGTCTGACCATTAACGCGGCCATTCGGGACGGGCTGACCACGGGCGACGATCGTGTCAGGCGCACCGCCGCCCACAAACACACTCAGCGCCACCAGATAACTGCCGAGGTCAAGCATTGGGCCGCCCGCCAGATCGGCATTGAAAATGCGATGATCCGGCGTGAAAAACTCACCATGATCGGCAATCAGGGTGTGGACCTCACCGGGTACGCCATCCTCCAGCAACTGACGGATGACGTCATACTTCGGCGTGAAGTTGCACCACATCGCCTCCATGCAGAGCAGGTTCGCGGCAGCGGCGGCCTGTTTAAGCTGCGTTGCCTGCTGCGCATTCAGCGCCAGCGGCTTTTCAATCAGCAGAGACTTTCCGGCGGCAATCGCGCGCAGACCGTCGGGGAAATGGTGGTTGTGAGGCGTAGCGATATAGACCGCATCAACATCCTCCCGCGCCAGCAGCGCATCCAGGCTGCCTGTGGCATGGCCGATTGCCCATTTGTCAGCAAAGGCCTGTGCTTTTACCGGGTCACGTGCGGCGACTGCCGTGATCTGCTGCCGGGTATGCCGACGTAGAGCATGGGCAAAATGATCGGCTATCCAGCCTGGCCCGATAATGCCCCAGCGCAGACGCGGAACCTGGCTGGCATCCGTTATGCGTGGAGCCGGAAGCGTTGAAGGGAACATAGCTTTTCCTTTTTTACGTACGGGCAGGTGGTGCTCAGGACTCCACTATAGAAAGCCCGCCGTCGTCGCTCTAACCTTTTAATGATGTGATCCCATCAACCGAATCGGTGTGGGATTTTTATCCGTTTTAGCAAATAGATGTTTTGAAGAGAATGCAGAAAGAAATGAATGTTTCATTTTGCGAGGGTGATCAAGGTTAGCACTGATTTTCTATCAAAAAAATGAGAGGAAATGGCCGTGTCACGATAAAGTGTTGATGGCTTATTTAACAGAATCTAAAAGCGTAGCCGTCAGCTAACGCTACCGATAGCAGCAGGGGGAAGGATAATGTCTAAAGTGACGATGACCGCGATCGCGCAGGCGGCGGGCGTGGGTGTGGCGACGGTAGACCGGGTGCTGAACCGCCGTGCGCCGGTTCGCAGCGTGACTGAGCAGAAGGTGCTGGCGGCGGCGCGCGAGCTGGGTTATCGCCTGACGCAGGCACACAGTCAGGCCATCCCGACCCTGGCAGAGGCTCCACTGCGCGTGAGCTTTATCCTGCTGCCTGCCCGCTATTCATTTTATCAGCAACTGGGCGAAGCGCTGAATCAGCAGCTTAAGATGCAGCAGCCACAGGGCCGCGAACCTGAATTCTGCTGGCATGACATTCACGAAGTGGACGCGGTGGCGCAGTCGCTGCGTCAGCTGGCTCAGCGCAGCGATGTGATTGCGCTGGTGGCGCTGGACCATCCGCTGATTCGTCACGCCATTCAGGATGTGTCACGACTGGGTGTACGAGTCTACGCGCTGTTCTCCGATTTCTCGCCCTGTGAGCACGCGGGGTTTATCGGCATTGATAATCAAAAAGCGGGGCGCACTGCCGCATGGATGGCGCAGCATCTGCTGCGTAAGCCGGGATGCGTCGGAGTACTGCTGGGCGATCACCGCTTTACCTGCCAGGAGAGCAGCGAGATCAGTTTTCGCTCCTATCTGCGTGAGTCGGGCATCAGTCAGCGGGTACTGGAACCGTTAAAGACTTATGAGTCGTCAGAGGGTGGCTATCAGGCAACCCGCCAATTGCTGGAGACCCATGATGATCTGGTGATGATTTATGCGCCCTGCGGCGGCATAGAGGGTGTGGTGCGGGCGCTGCGTGAGAGCGGGCGCCGGGAGATCGATCTGCTGTGCCACGGTCCGCTGCCGGGTGATGAACTGGCGCTGATTGACGGCACCATCACGCTGATGCTGCGTCATCGCCTTGATGCCATGGCAGAGGCGGTCATACATACCTGTCTCCACAGCCGATCGGAGCAGCACGACCATTTTGCGCAGGTCACCGTTCCGTTTGAGATCGTGACGCGTGAAAACCTGTAAAAAGAGCAGGTTAGCCTATATTTGATAGTAATCTATCATTTATCGCAATTTTTAAACGCGATCTCTATCAAAAAATGAAACTTTCATTGTTGTCCAGGATGAAATTTTTATTTGATACTGCCCGCAGTTCTCACTGCACAGGCAGATATCATGACCTTTCATATTGCTAATGCGCCCTGTAGCTGGGGCGTGGATGATCCCGCTAATCCCTGGCTACCGCCGTTTCACAAAGTCCTGACCGAGGCCGCGCAGGCTGGCTACCCCAGCATCGAACTCGGCCCCTGGGGTTATCTGCCAGTGAATGCCGATGAGCTGACCCGGCAGCTTAATGCCCACTCGCTTTCGCTGGTGGCGGGAACGATTTTTGATGATTTAGTCAGTGAGGCGCATTTTCCGGCGCTGGTAACGCTGACTCACAATTTGTGTCGCACGCTCGCCAGCGTGCCGACAGCCGCCAGAACACCTGGAGCCAGCGCGCCTTATCTGGTGATCATCGACTTCGGCAATCCGGAGCGGGCGAAATATGCGGGTCAGTCAGAAAAAGCGCCACGCCTTTCCGCGGATGACTGGCAGTGCATGATGCAGCACATCACTATTCTGAGCGAGATTGCCTGGCAGGAGTGTGGCGTGCGGCCGGTAATCCATCCGCATGCGGGTGGCTGCATAGAGTTTGCCGATGAGCTGGCGCAGCTGGTCTCTGACATTCCGCATGAGGTCGCTGGTTTATGCCTGGATACGGGCCATCTCTATTACGCCGGCATGGATCCGGTGGCGTCGCTGGAACAGTACTGGTCGCGCATCGATTACCTTCATTTTAAAGACGTCAATCAGCAGATCTGGCGTGACGCGCGCTCTCGCGGACTCGACTTTTTCACCGCCTGCGCACAGGGCGTGATGTGTCCGCTCGGGCAGGGCGCAATCGACTATCCGGCGGTGCGTAGGCTGCTGACTGAGCGTAATTATCAGGGCTGGATCACCATCGAACAGGAGCGTGATCCGCGCCATGCCGACACCAGCCTGCGGGATGTTAAAGCCAGCCTGGACTATCTCCGATCAACCGGATTCTGAGGACAACAGCATGATTAACGGTAAAAAAGCGGCTAATCGCTCACTTCGCTGGGGCATGATCGGTGGCGGCGGCACCAGTCAGATTGGATATATCCATCGTTCGGCGGCACAGCGTGACGGTAACTTTGTGCTGCTGGCGGGCGCGTTTGATCTTGATGCGGTACGTGGGCGCGAGTTCGGTCAGGCGCTGGGTGTGGCACCTGAACGCTGTTATCCCGATTATGCCAGCCTGTTCGCCGGGGAAGCAGGGCGCGAAGATGGCATAGAAGCGGTGTCGATCGCCACACCTAACAATACCCATTTCGCCATCTGTCGGGCGGCACTCAATGCCGGGCTACATGTTGTATGCGAGAAGCCGCTCTGTTTTACGGTCGAAGAGGCCGATGAGCTGGAGCAGCTAATTCGTGAGAAGCAGAAAATTATTGGCGTCACTTATGGTTATGCCGGGCATCAGTTGGTTCATCAGGCCAGAGAGATGATTGCCGAAGGGGCCCTGGGAGAGATCCGCATCGTGAATATGCAGTTTGCTCATGGCTTCCATAATGAAGCGGTGGAGCTACAGAGTGAAAGCACCCGCTGGCGGGTCGATCCGCGTTTTGTTGGCCCGAGTTACGTGTTAGGCGATCTGGCGACGCATCCGCTATTTATCACTGAAACGATGTTGCCGCAGTTAAAAGTGACGCGTCTGCTCTGTTCCCGCCAGAGCTTTGTCACGTCGCGTGCACCACTGGAGGATAACGCCTTTGTGATGATGGAGTATGACAACGGCGCGGTCGGCACGCTCTGGGCGTCGGCGGTAAATGCCGGATCGATGCATGGGCAGAAGATCCGCGTGGTTGGATCGAAAGCCAGTCTGGAGTGGTGGGATGAGCAGCCAAACCAGCTGCGATACGAAGTGCAGGGCGAACCCGTGCGGATTCTGGAGCGCGGCATGGGCTATCTCAGCCCGCGCGCGCTGGAAGAGGACCGCATTGGCGGAGGGCACTCCGAGGGATTATTTGAAGCCTGGTCGAATCTTTATCGCCGCTTCGCACTGGCTATGGATGCGACCGATCGCCACGACTCTGCCTTCCTTGAGGATTTCTGGTATCCCGATGTGCATGCCGGATTAGCGGGCGTGCGCTGGGTGGCGCAATGCGTGAAATCAGCGGACGCCGGAGCGGTGTGGGTGGCGTGCTGAAGCGAATATAACGTGAGCGAGCAGACTTTACGGCTGCGGTATAAAGTTAAGCGCTATCTCCTGTGACTGAGCATAAACCGGTTGGATATGGGCCAGACAGCCCGTATTGGCCGGTTAATTTACTTAAAGCCCGGAACGATGGCTGACAGGAAAAGTAAGCAGCAGAGCATGAGGGGTTCCAGAAATCCGATTACCTGTGCAGAGATATAGTACCTGGACGCATGACCGCCGGAGCATTAAATAATTCTGTTAAACGCTGCACATCTCATCATTGTCTGACTCACTCTGTCTGCATCCGAACGATTGTTGTTCCTGCTCATGTTTATTCAGCAGCGGCTAACATGTGCAGGTCGCAGACGTGATTTCTATTTCCCCCTCATTCATATCGTGTCATTGCACGCGTCATTTCACTATTCCGGAAACAATCTGTTAACCAGCGTTGTCATTTTAGTTCAGCAAAATAAATAACACCGATTTAACCAAGCGATTACTTTTTATTGAAACACAGTAAATGCTGTTTGTTTTTTTAAATATTTATCTTCTCCTGCTTTCCGTTTATTGAATAAAGCCATAAATCAGATATTTCGCGCAACTGATGGAAAATCGTACTGCTTAGTGATTAATGTAAATCAGCCGCTTACTGCACACCCTTATTCTGTAAGACCTTATCGGGGTTCGCAGGAAAATTCTTATAAATCATCATGATGATTCGGGCTTGTTAAAATCAGCATCGGTAATATTCTGTTACATCTTTCCGTTTACGCTCAGGCATTCAACGTTCCTACACTCCGCCTACTGGGTTTTATCTGAATTTTTTCATTTCAGACAAATGACTCAGAAATACCGTGTCGACATGCTGGTGAAGGGAATACGCCCGCTTTTAATTCCGGATTTGTGATTTACGTCGGATGACGTGAAACGTGAAGCTGTTCTGGCAGGGTCTTACTTTTCCGTTTATTTCTCACTGGCACTGACCGCTTCTGTCAATTCATAGAACAGGGACAACCATGTCTGACTCTTCCTTTCAGTCCGAAATACCCAAAGCGCGCATTAATTTAAAACTTGATTTGCACACGGGAGGCGCAGGCAAAAAAACCGAGCTCCCGCTGAAATTACTGGTGGCGGGCGACTTCAGTAACGGTCAGGCGTCTGCGCCCCTGTCCGAGCGCAAAAAAATTAACCTGAATAAAAATAACTTTGACGCCGTGCTTTCTGAATATTCCCCGAAAGTAAACCTGACGGTTAAAAACACGCTGGCCGGTGACGGCAGCGAAGACAACATCAGCCTGACCTTCCGTAGCATGAAGGATTTCACCCCGGAACAGGTCTCCCGCCAGATTCCCCAGCTGAAAGCCATGCTGTCCATGCGCAGTTTACTGCGTGATTTAAAGGCGAACCTGCTGGACAACCAGACGTTCCGCAAAGCACTGGAAAACATCCTGCTCGACCCGGCGCTGAGCGCAGAGCTCAGAGCCGAACTTTCAGCCCTGGCCCCTGAACAGCCATAACGATTTAACGGATTAATAAGGAAGATGCTGATGTCTGTACAAAACGGCAGTGCCGCGGCTGGCGAAGGTGTGGTGCAGGAACGTCCTGCAGCCGGCGGGATTTATGCCTCGCTGTTTGAAAAAATCAATCTGACGCCGGTCTCTGCGCTGAGTGCGCTGGACACCTGGCAGGACGCGCGGGCGATGTCGGAGGCCACGGCGGACGAGCGGCTGACGGCGGGCATGCAGGTTTTTCTGGAGTGCCTGACCAAGGCGGGCTCAAAGGTTGAAAAACTCGACAAACACCTGATTGACCACCATATCGCGGAGCTGGACTGGCAGATTAGCCGCCAGCTTGACGCCGTCATGCACCATGAGGCCTTTCAGGCAACAGAGAGCCTGTGGCGCGGCGTCAAATCCCTTGTCGACAAAACCGATTTTCGCCAGAACGTGAAGATTGAGCTGCTGGATATGTCCAAAGAAGACCTGCGTCAGGACTTCGAAGACAGCCCGGAAATCATCCAGAGCGGCCTCTATAAACACACCTATATCGATGAGTATGACACGCCGGGCGGGGAGCCGGTTGCCGCGCTGATTTCCGCTTACGAATTTGATGCGTCTGCGCAGGATGTCGCCCTGCTGCGCAGTATTTCCAAAGTGTCTGCCGCCGCGCACATGCCGTTTATCGGCTCTGCCGGCCCGAAATTCTTCCTGAAAGAGAGCATGGAGGAGGTGGCGGCCATCAGGGACATCGGCAACTACTTTGACCGCGCCGAATACATCAAGTGGAAATCGTTCCGCGAGACGGACGATGCCCGCTACATCGGTCTGGTGATGCCGCGCGTGCTGGGCCGGCTGCCGTACGGCCCGGACACCGTGCCGGTGCGCAGCTTCAGCTACGTGGAGGAAGTGAAAGGCCCGGATCACGACAAATACCTGTGGACCAGCGCCGCGTTTGCCTTTGCGTCCAACATGGTGCGCAGCTTCATCAGCAACGGCTGGTGTGTGCAGATCCGTGGCCCGCAGGCCGGGGGTGCCGTTCAGGACCTGCCGATTCATCTGTACGATCTGGGTACGGGTAATCAGGTGAAGATCCCGTCAGAGGTGATGATCCCGGAAACCCGCGAATTTGAGTTCGCAAACCTGGGCTTCATTCCGCTCTCTTACTATAAGAACCGCGATTACTCCTGCTTCTTCTCGGCAAACTCCACGCAGAAGCCGGCCCTGTATGACACCGCCGATGCGACGGCTAACAGCCGCATCAATGCCCGTCTGCCGTACATCTTCCTGCTGTCGCGTATTGCCCACTACCTGAAGCTGATCCAGCGCGAAAACATCGGCACCACCAAAGACCGCCGGCTGCTGGAGCTGGAGCTCAATACCTGGGTGCGCAGTCTGGTCACGGAGATGACCGATCCGGGCGACGAGCTGCAGGCCTCACACCCGCTGCGCGATGCGAAAGTGGTGGTGGAAGACATTGAGGATAACCCGGGCTTCTTCCGCGTGAAGCTGTATGCGGTACCGCATTTTCAGGTGGAAGGGATGGACGTCAACCTGTCACTGGTTTCCCGGATGCCGAAGGCAAAATCGTAAGCTAAGGCAGGAAGCCAATGAGAACGGAACAGCCGTTATGGGGAAGAGGCGTGATGGTCTCTCCCCAGCACTTCCAGCAACAGGTCGCGTATGCGGCCTGGTCTGCCGAAGGTATCGCCCGAATGGGGTTATCACACCCCTGGGGCGTGATAAATGTCGCTTTTGAACCAGAAACGCTGAGGCTGGGCCGACTGCAGGCCCGCCATCTGCACCTTCGGTTCCCGGACGGCACGCTTATCGACACGGATAATGCTGACGATCTGCCACCGGTACTGGCACTTGAGGATGAATCACAGGACGTGGTGGTCGTTCTGGCTCTTCCGCTGATGCGCGCGAATGGCGGTAACTGCCTTAAACCTGATGAGGTGGCCGAGCGTCCGGTGCGCTACCGCCAGTGCTGGCGGGATGTCCGGAATATATTCGGGGAAGACACCCGTCAGATTGCGGTGATGCAGCCAGTGCTGACGCTGCGTTTCGCCCATCAGGACAACAGCGATTACCTGACCTGTCCGGTTGCCCGTCTCCAGCAGGATTCTCAGGGAGGCTGGGCACTCGATGACACCTGGCTTCCGCCTTTGCTGGCTCTGCAGGGCAGCCGCTGGCTGGTGACTCAGCTGGAGCAGCTGATGACGCAACTGCGTGCTCGTCTGAGTCGCCTGATGAATATGCGTCGTGAAAGTAACGAACGCATGGCCGATTTTGCCGTGGCCGACGTCTCCCTTTTCTGGCTGCTCAATGCCCTGAACAGCGCTGAACCGGTACTCAGTCAGTTTCAGCGTCACCCGCAAAGCCCGGCTGAACGTCTGTACCCGGAGCTGGCGCGGCTTGCGGGAAGTCTTCTGACCTTCTCGCTGGAACACCAGGTCAGTGCCATTCCGGTCTGGCAGCATGAGCAGCTGAATAACGTCTTCCCGCCACTGTTTGATTTACTGGGCGATCTGCTTGAGGCCAGTCTGCCGTCGCGGGTGGTGGCTATTGAGCTTGAGCATGATGCCCGGCTTCACTTCTGGCAGGCCCGGCTGCATGACCCACGGCTGCGCGAAGGGGCTGATTACTATCTCTCCGTGCGTTCACCCATGCCTGTGGCCCGGCTGCAGGAACAGTTCCCGCGCCAGTGCAAGGCCGGCAGTCCCGATCACGTCAGGAGTATCGTCAATTCATCACGGACAGGCGTACCGCTGACGCCACTGCGCCATGTGCCTGCCGCCATTCCACTGCGTCTGGAAAACCAGTATTTCAGCCTTGATGTCTCTCATCCTCTGGCTATTGAAATGCTTCAGGGCGGCACCTGCATGTTTTACGTTCCGGGCATGCTCGGCGAGCCTGAACTTGAACTCTTTGCGGTACTGAGAACATGAGTAAGCGTAAACGTGGCGTGTCCGCGTCCATTGATATTGATGCCCTGCTGCAGAATACCTGGTTGCAGGTGATTAGCCTGTGTCACGGTCCGATATTCCAGGAGGGAGAGGGACGGCTGTTGTGGGAGTACTGCATTGCTGATGTCGAACGGGTGCAGCAGGCGCTGAAAGCGAAGGAACTCGATGAAGTCAGCTGCCAGCATATTCTCACTGCACAGTGTGCGCTGCTTGATGAGGCAGTCAAAGGTCGCGGTGTGGAGGATGATGCCTGTGTGCAGTGGTATGACATTCCCCTGCAGGGACATTTCCTTGGCACCATGGACGCTGGCGATACGCTCTGTGATCGGATGCGGGATGTGCTGCGTGAGCCCGATCCTGACCACGCTGTCGTGACCTGCTTCCAGCGCGTCATGATGCTGGGATTTCTCGGCAGTTTCCGATCGCTGAGTGACCCGGAGCGCCAGAAACTTGTCAGTGCACTCAGCGAACATGTCACGCCGTTCAGTTATCCACAAACCCATCCGGTGCTGGCGGAAAGCCTTGCCACAGGCCGAATGGGCGGCTGGCTGGCGTCATGGCCCGTGCGTATTGGTCTGAGCGTAGTGGTGGTGGCTGCACTCTGGTGGGGGCTGAACTACTGGCTGGATCAGACGCTGCTGACCCTGTTGCCGGGAGCCGTGACATGAGTCCTGCACAACAGCGCGGACTTGCGCTGTGGGCCGCCCTGCTGAGTGCAGTGATCTGCCTGGGGTTTCTGCCGCTATCCCGGCTGATGTCCGTGCTCGTTCTGCTTACCGTTCTGGGGCTGATCCTGGCGATCCTGACTGTCGCCAGTCGTCGTGCGGCGCAGGATGTCATCCTGCATCTGGATGGTCTTCCGGAGGCGCCTTATCGCCATCCCGTGGTGCTGATCTGTGGCGATCTTCCGCAAGCCTGGACGCAGCCGTCACCGGTGCTCACGGTCGCGCAGGGTTGCTGGATCCGTGTGGAAGATCATCAGGATCTGGAGCAGGCAGCCCGTCAGGTATTGTGGCTTCGTCCCGACTGGGGGCGTCAGCTGTCGGTGATGATTACTGTCTGCCCGCAGAAACATGCCGACAGCGAGCGCCTTACCCAACACCTGCTGGCTCTGCGCTGGCAAATCAGCCAGCTGCGTAAAGCAACGGGCCATTCTCTGCCGCTGGTTCTGAACGGTCAGGTTGGCAGCGCGATGATGAATGACATGCTCTGGCAGGTAGCTATACCGGGGGAAGGCGTGAGGATGTGGCGTGCGTCTTCAGCACCGTGTTCCATCGCTGCATGGATCACGACCGGTGGGCTGCCTGCGATGCAGCAACAGGTGCTGATGAACAGTCTGATGAGCTGGTTCCATCACCACGTTGAAGCTGTTTTTACAGATGCGAACCCCGATGTTCCTGCCATTGCACCGCTGGCGATGCTATGGGGAATGGGACCAATTCTTGCCGGAAGTCTGGCCACATCAGTTTGGACAGCATGGCTTTCCCGTCACACGGCGATGCAGCAGGTGGCAGGCTGGCAGCCAATCGGGTCCGACAGTACGATTTTATCCCCCTTCCCGGATTTTGTCCTGCCGCTGCTGCCAGAAGGAGAGGGCCTGACCTCGCGTGGACGCAGCTGGCGTTGTGCTCTCGGTATTTTCACGCTGGCGGCAACCGCAGCACTGCTTAGCAGTGGCTGGAACAATCGTCAGTTGCTGCAGCGTGTGAGTTTCGATATTGCCCGCTATGACCGTATTCCGATGCAGGATTCCGGACCAAAAGCCAGCGCCGTTGCCACTCTGCGTGATGATGCGACAGAGCTGGATGGCTGGGCGCGGAATGGGGTACCGGCACGGATGAGCCTCGGCCTGTATCAGGGTGAGCGTCTGCGAATGCCTGTGCTGGATGCCATCCGTTCTTATGAACCCCCGTCACTGCCGCCTGAACCCCAGCCGATCCCTCAACCGGTAACGAAAATTGTCCGTCTCGACAGTATGTCGCTGTTTGACTCCGGCAAAGCGGTGCTGAAAACAGGCTCCACCAGAATGCTGGTCAATTCTCTGGTCGGCATTAAGGCAAAACCGGGCTGGCTGATTGTCGTGTCCGGGCATACCGACAACACCGGTAATCCGCAACTGAACCAGACGCTGTCGCTCAGGCGTGCCGCCGCGGTTCGTGACTGGATGCGCGACACCGGTGACGTGCCGGAAAGCTGCTTTGCGGTGCAGGGCTATGGCGAAAGCCGTCCTGTCGCAACCAATGACACCCCGGCGGGGCGGGCGCTCAATCGCCGTGTCGAAATCAGTCTGGTTCCGCAGGCGAACGCCTGTCAGATACCGGGCAACACCCAGGCGTCATCGCAGGATGATGACGTATCACAACACAATGGAGAGTAATGCCATGGCAATTCCTGTTTATCTCTGGCTGAAAGACGACGGTGGCGCGGACATTAAAGGGTCTGTGGACGTGCAGGACCGTGAAGGCAGCATCGAAGTGGTGGCGCAGGAGCATAATCTGTACATCCCGACCGACAACAACACCGGCAAGCTGACCGGCACCCGTATCCACACGCCGTTCCTGTTTACCAAGGAGATCGATTCCTCCAGCCCGTATCTGTACAAGGCGGTGACCACCGGCCAGACCCTGAAATCTGCGGAGTTCAGGTGGTACAGAATCAACGACGCGGGCCAGGAAGTGGAGTACTTCAACACGAAGCTGGAAAATGTGAAAGTGGTGAAGGTCAATTCTGAAATGTATGACGTCAAGGACCCTTCTTACGAGAAGCACAACCACCTTGAGCGCATCGAACTGCGCTACGAAAAAATCACCTGGACCTACAAAGACGGCAACATCATCCACTCCGATAGCTGGAACGAACGCGCCACCGCGTAAGCCCGATGCGGACGGGATTTCCTGTCCGCAGTTTTTTGCTGAGCGCCTGTCTGAAACGGGCTTTCAGCAAAGAAACCGAAAATCTGCCTGCTGACCGAATGCGCTCTGGTCCCCTTAACGGGAAACAGCGATGGGCGGTAGCGTGTCCAGGAACCGACAAAGAGAGAACTTCATGGAAAATCCAGCCATCCTGCTGCGACGTCTGAACCCTTACTGTGCCCGCGCGATGGAGGGGGCGGCTTCGCTCTGCCAGACCCGCGCACAGGCAGAAATTCTGCCGGAGCACTGGCTGCTGAAACTGCTGGAGCAGGGCGAGGGCGACCTGACGGTGCTGGCACGCCGCTATGAGTGGGATATGGACGCCATCTGGCAGGATTTGCTGGGCTGGCTGGACAGGCAGCCGCGCTCGGTTCGCCATCGTCCACAGCTGTCTGATGCCATTCAGACTCTGCTGCAGGAAGCCTGGCTGATTGCCTCGCTTAACGGTGAAGGGCAAATCCGAAGCCAGCATCTTTTGATGGCTCTGGTGGAAAAACAGAACCTGGTGCGCTGCGATGGGCTGTGGCCACTGCTGACGCTGGGCCAGAGCCAGCTGGAACGTCTGCGTCCGTTGCTCGATGCACAATCGGACGAACGCCTGGAAGTACAGCAGGAAGCGGAACTGGCACAGAATCATGGCGGAGACGTGGAGTTTACTGGCCGACCGGTTGGTGCAGAACTTAAAGAGGGCGAACTGTACCCGGCGCTGCAGAATGCGCTGGATAAATTCACCCTGAACGTTACCGCTAAGGCAAAGGAAGGAAAGATTGATCCGGTGTTCGGCCGTGACACGGAAATCCGCCAGATGGTGGACATTCTCTCCCGCCGTCGCAAGAACAACCCGATCCTGGTGGGCGAGCCGGGTGTGGGGAAAACCGCGCTGGTGGAAGGTCTTGCACTGCGTATCGCCGAAGGCAACGTGCCGGAAAGTCTGAAGCCGGTTATTCTGCGCGCCCTGGACCTCGGCCTGCTGCAGGCGGGCGCAGGCGTGAAGGGAGAATTTGAACAGCGGCTGAAAAACGTCATCGATGCTGTACAGCAGTCGCCTACCCCAATTTTGCTGTTTATCGACGAAGCCCACACCATCATCGGCGCGGGTAATCAGGCGGGCGGAGCCGATGCGGCCAACCTGCTGAAGCCGGCGCTGGCGCGTGGCGAGCTGCGCACCATTGCCGCAACCACCTGGAGTGAGTACAAACAATATTTTGAGAAGGATGCCGCGCTGGAGCGGCGCTTCCAGATGGTGAAGGTCGACGAGCCGGATGACGATACCGCCTGCCTGATGCTCAGAGGCCTGAAATCACGCTACGCGGAACACCATAACGTGCATATCACTGACGATGCGGTTAAAGCCGCGGTCACCCTGTCCCGCCGTTACCTGACCGGCCGCCAGCTGCCGGATAAGGCCGTCGATTTACTGGATACCGCGGCTGCCCGAGTGCGCATGAGCCTTGATACGGTTCCTGAACAGATTGTGCGCCTTAAGGCACGGCTGACCGCACTGGCGCTGGAAGAGCAGGCGCTGCTGGACGACATCGCCGCCGGCAGCAACCGTCATGGTGATCGCCTGGGTGTCATTGAACAGCTGCGGACGGAACTGGATGCGCGCATCGGAGAACAGGAAGCGCGATTCAGCAGTGAAAAGGCGCTGGCGCAGCAACTGATAGCCGGCCGGCAGGATATCAGCAATCAGGCTAACATTTCCGGCCTGCAGCAGCAGCTTGAGCAGGCACAGCAGGGCGACGTGCTGGTTCAGGTGGATGTGGACACCCGTACGGTTGCGAACGTTATTGCTGACTGGACGGGTGTGCCACTCTCCTCACTGATGAAAGATGAACAGGCCGGACTGCTGACGCTGGAAAATGAAATGGGCCGGCGTGTGGTGGGTCAGGATGCTCCCCTCCATGCCATTGCGCAGCGCCTTCGCGCAGCGAAGACCGGGCTGACGTCAGAGAACGGCCCGCAGGGCGTGTTCCTGCTGGTCGGGCCGAGTGGCGTGGGCAAGACCGAAACCGCCCTGGCGCTGGCGGATGTGCTGTACGGCGGCGAGAAGTCGCTGATTACCATTAACCTCTCCGAATACCAGGAGCCGCACACCGTATCGCAACTGAAAGGATCGCCGCCGGGTTACGTCGGTTACGGCCAGGGCGGCATCCTCACCGAAGCGGTACGTAAACGCCCTTACAGCGTGATCCTGCTGGATGAAGTCGAGAAAGCGCATCGCGACGTCATGAACCTGTTCTATCAGGTCTTTGACCGCGGCTTTATGCGCGACGGCGAAGGCCGCGAAATCGACTTCCGCAATACCGTTATCCTGATGACCTCCAACCTTGACAGCGACCCACTGATGCAGTTGCTTGATGAGCAGCCGGAGGCCACGGAAGGCGATCTGCAGGAACTGCTGCACCCGATTTTACGCGACCACTTTCAGCCCGCACTGCTGGCTCGCTTCCAGACCGTGATTTACCGCCCGCTGGCGGAAGCTGCGATGCGTACCATTGCAGAAATGAAGCTGTCACAGGTCAGCAGGCGCCTTCATCGCCATTACGGCCTGACCACGCAGATTGACGAGAGCCTGTATGGCGCACTGACCGCCGCCTGCCTGCCGCCGGATACCGGGGCGCGTAACGTTGACAGTCTGCTTAATCAGCAGATTCTGCCGGTGCTGAGTCAGCAGCTGCTGACTTACATGGCGGCAAGACAGAAACCCCGGTCATTACGCCTTAGCTGGAGTGAGGAAGAGGGAATCGGACTGGAGTTTGACCCGATACCAGGAGCGTCTGAATGAGCACCAATCCCCTGATCAGATTCAGCCACAGCCACCATCTGCTGACGGTAAAGGGATGTGAAGCCGATCTTGATGTGCTGGCGTTTGAAGGTCACGAAGCCCTGAGCACGCCGTTCAGCTACCGCATTGAATTCACAAGTGATAACCATGCTATCAGCAAAGAGATGATGCTGATGAAGGCGGCCTCTCTGACGCTGCAGGCCCCGGTTAATCAGGGTTACGGCATCAGAATACAGCAGCCGGTTCGGGTGATTCAGGGCGTGGTTACGGGCCTGGAACGGCTTGGCACCTCAAAAGATGAAACCCACTATGCCGTAACGCTCCGGCCGCGCCTGGCGCTGCTCGACCGTTCGCACCAGAACACCATTTATCAGGACATGTCGGTCCCACAAATCGTGGAAAAAATCCTCCGTGAGCGCCATGGCATGCGCGGCCAGGATTTTCTGTTTTCGCTGAGCGGTGAGTACCCGCGCCGCGAGCAGGTGATGCAGTACGGCGAGGACGACCTGCATTTTATTACCCGCCTGCTGGGCGAAAACGGTACCTGGTTCCGCTTCACCACCGACACGCGCCTGAATATCGACGTGGTGGAGTTCTGTGACAGCCAGCAGGGCTATGAGAAAGGCCTGACGCTGCCCTCGGTGCCGCCATCCGGGCAGCATTCGCACGGCGTGGACGCGGTCTGGGAGATGGAGAGTCATCATAACGTGGTGCAGAAGCAGGTCAGCACCCGCGACTACAACTACCGCCAGGCCACCGAAGAGATGAATGCCCTGGCCGACGTGACCCGCGGGGATGCCACCACCTGTGGTGAGGCCTATCACTGGGCGGATAACTGGCTGACAGCGGGTAATGTCTACGAACGTCATCCGGCCCCGGAGTCCGGTGCATTTTACGCCCGCATCCGGCATGAGCGCTATCTGAACGGCCAGACGCAGATCCATGCTGTCACCAGTTGCCCGACACTCTCTCCCGGTCAGGTCCTGAAAGTCAGCGGCGGATACGAAGTGGCAGAGGTGTTTGCGCATGGCGTTGTCATCACGGCAATGCACAGTCATGCGCGGCGTGATGAAGATTTTGGCGTCAGGTTTGACGGTATCCCGTACAGCGCGGATGTTTGCTTCCGTCCGGCCCCCGGCAATCGTCCGGTGATGGCTGGCACCTTACCGGCACGCGTCACCAGTACCATGGAGAACGACACCTACGGACATGTCGATAAAGAGGGCCGCTATCGCGTCAGCATGCTGTTTGACCGTGAAAAAAGGGAAACGGGGTTTGAGAGCCTGTGGGTCCGTCAGGCCCGCCCGTACGCCGGGGACACTTACGGTCTGCACCTGCCGCTACTGGCAGGCACTGAAGTGGCGATTGGCTTTGAGGACGGCAACCCGGACCGGCCCTATATCGCCGGCGTGCTGCATGATTCGGTGCACCCGGACCCCGTCACCATCCGCAACTACAAACGTAATGTGTTGCGCACGCCGGCGAATAACAAAATCCGTCTCGACGATGAGCGGGGCAGGGAGCACATCAAGGTCAGCACCGAATACGGCGGCAAGAGCCAGCTGAACCTGGGGCATCTGGTCGACGGCGAAAAACAACAGCGCGGCGAGGGTTTTGAGCTCAGAACCGACAGCTGGGGGGCTATCCGGGCGCAGAAAGGGATATTTATCTCGGCGGACGGACAGGCAAAGGCGCAGGGCGACGTTCTGGCGATGGAGCAAGCGATTAGCCTGTTGAAAGGTGCGGTCAATCAGGTTTCAGAATGGGGAGGGCTTGCAAGGACTCACCAAAACTTCGCACCGGATGCGCAACCCCTGAAGGCGCTTGTTTCAGGAGCCAGCGAACTCAAAGAACCGGTTTTGTTGATGTCTGCGCCAAAAGGTATTGCCGCCGTCACACCTGAAACAGCAGTAGTAAACACAGGGAAAGGTCTGTATCTGCAAAGCCAGGGTGAAGTTAATCTCAGCACGGCTCAGTGCTATTCGGTCAATGCCAGCCAGGCCATTTCGGTGATGGCGCATCAGGAAGGCATTCGCCTGGTCTCTGCCAAAGGCCCGCTGGCGGTGGAATCCCACGCAGATACGCTGTCGCTCACATCAATGAAGGATGTCACGGTGCAGTCCACTCAGGGGCATCTGCAGCTGACGGCAAAGAATGGGATCACGCTTGCCTGCGGTGGTGCTTACATCAAGCTCACGCCTGAGGGTGAAATCAACGTGCATGGTCCAGGCCTTTTAAGCCTCAAAGGGCAGCATAAATTACAGGGCCCGACGAGTGAGGATTATTCGTTGCCAGAATTGCCTTCGTCAGTATGTAAAGAGTGCCTGAAAAAGGCGCAACAGCTGGCACAGGGCTTTGTGCCAAGGGAGTCATAAGTGAATACGACACATATCGCTGACTGGGTGAATCTGCTTCAGCAAACCTGTGCTGATATAAAAATGACTCACCTGGATTTTGTTCTCGACCAATGCGGTATTGATTTTTCCGTCATTCCTGTACTGCGGGATTTTTCATCACCTCTGGTATGGCAGTCTCTTTATCAGGGCTTGCCGGAAGATGCTCTGCATGAAGAGTCGCCGCTGTTAATCAGGATCTCTTTACATGATCCTCAGCAAAAGCAGTGGTTTATGGAACTGGCTCAGAAAGTACAAAAGACTGCCCCGCTGTTGGTGGTCTGTTCTCCCTGGCCTTTCACTACTCTGGCTGAATGGTTAACTGCCTGCACTGATGCGACACATGAGGGACGTGCAGGGCTGTTCAGATACTTTGATGCCCGTATTTTCCCTTATCTGTTTTCTCATATTCTGGAGCCTGATCAGCAGGCCCAGTTGCAGCGTCCGGCACTGTTCTGGAGTTGGCTGGATCTCGACGAGAAGCCGGGAGTGCTGATGGGGCAGGGAGCCCAGCCTGGAATCAACGAGAAGTGTCAGAACATCGCCTTAAGCGATAGCCAGTTTGAAGCCCTGATGTGCATCTGCGACGTCAAGCTCATGCTTCGCCATCGTAATGTTCCCGATGCTGGATTTTCCTCTCAGGATCAGCGTTTTACTGCCTGTTTCAACGGTATGTTATCCGCTACCGCCAAAGGGATGATACTGGATGAAGAGCGAGAGGATTGGGTGATTGGGACCCTGACCGGACGGCCTTCAGCAGACGTCTGAAAGTGGGGTTATGTGGCTGCTCGCCTTCGGTAATGCTTAGTCATGTCGTTCCGAAAAGTCATGGCAAAGCAGGACGCACATCATCTGATTCTTCATTAAAGGAATGCAAAATGAAAATACGACATTACTTCGTGGTACTGGGTGCCCTGCTGCTGACGGGCTGCAGTCAGCCGGCGGCGAAAGCCGGAACCCGAAGCGGCGGTGGCGGGGTTATTGTCTCCATCAACCATACCAAATGGGCAATCAATCATTTCAGCGTCGATGGTCAGTCGGGGATTGATATTATCGGGCCGTATCAGGGCGGCGGCGGTGGCTGCTGCTACGGCGTGCCGGCGAAATGGCGGCCGGGAATGACGGTTAAAATCGACTGGGAAACGGGGGTTGGAGGCTCAAAGGGATTTCCGGGGTTTGCAAATAGGGAAAAATACAATGTTTGGCGAAACAAGATGAAAGCCCAGAATAAGCAGCACAGCGCGGTGGTACCTTTACCGGATTATACGGGGCAGGAAATCTGCGGGATCACGGTGCATTTTCTGCCCTGTGATGAGGTGAAAGTGACGACCAGCTGTGCGAACTATGGCCATCCGGAACACCCGATCAAAGAGCCTCTTAAGATGCCGGAGCCCAGAGTATGTCCGAAATAATCACCGAACTGGCGTGGTTCCCGCCGGTGTTTCCGGCTCAGGGGCGTTTACCCACTCAGGCTGCGCTGGCTGGTAAAAACTGCGCGCAGCAGGACAACTGCGATATTTTATAAAGCATTGAATATCAAAGTTTTTCTACGAAATCGGCAATAATCTTAATCACCGTCTGGCCTTTATTCCCCTTTTGTAATGCTTAGCCATGCCATCCCACAGGGGCATGGCTAAGCAGGACGCACATCATCTGTTTCTTTATTAAAGGAATACAAAATGAAAATACGACATTACCTCGTGGTACTGAGTGCCGTGTTGCTGACGGGCTGCAGTCAGCCGGCGGCGAAAGCCGGAACCCGAAGCGGCGGTGGCGGGGTTATTGTCGCCATCAACCATACAAAATGGGCAATCAACCATTTCAGCGTCGACGGTCAGTCGGGTATAGATGCTATTGGCCCCTGGCAGGGGGAGGTGGCGGCTGCTGCTATGGTGTACCGGCGAAATGGCGGCCGGGTATGACGGTCAAAATTGACTGGGAAAGCGGAGAAGCCTCAATGAAAGGCTTTCCTGGGTTTGCAGATACGGCTAAGTATCGAGCATGGGAAAAAGAAATGAGTGCTAATAATCGCCAGCACAGCGCGGTGGTAACGGTACCGGATTATACGGGGCAAAAAACCTGTGGGATCACGGTGCACTTTATGCCCTGCGATGAAGTCAGGGTGACTACAAGCTGCGTGAGCCCTGGCAGACCAGGCTATCCAATTAATGAGCCGCTGCAGATGCCGGAGCCAAAAGTATGTCCGAAATAATCACCGATCTGGCGTGGTTCCCGCCGGCGTTTCCGGCTCAGGGGCGTTTACCCACTCAGGCTGCGCTGGCTGGTAAAAACTGCGCGCAGCAGGACAACTGCGAGATTTTATAAAGCATTGAATATCGAAGTTTTTCTACGGAATCGGCAATAATCTTAATCACCGTCTGGCCTTTGTTCCCCTTTTGTAATGCTTAGCCATGCCATCCCACAGGGGCATGGCTAAGCAGGACGCACATCATCTGTTTCTTTATTAAAGGAATATAAAATGAAAATACGACATTACCTCGTGGTAATGGGTGCCCTGCTGCTGACGGGCTGCAGCCAGCAGCAGGCGAACGCGGAAAGCCGGGGTGGTGGTGGAACCATAGAGGCAATCAACCATACCAAATGGGCCATCAACCATTTCAGCGTCGATGGTCAGTCCGGCATTGA
>Ga0213822_1000642_pt1 | contig 25413 bp, 27 predicted proteins | sample MC6MC0908MG_FD_179872 | JGI IMG/M metagenome (GOLD analysis project Ga0213822, IMG submission 179872) | Enriched soil aggregate microbial communities from Iowa State University, Ames, United States - MC6-MC0908-MG | ecosystem: Environmental > Terrestrial > Soil > Unclassified | place: USA: Iowa...
AGTAGGATAAGAATTTTTGTAAATTAGCTGTAGCATTTTGTGCGATTTGCTGAATAGCTGTAATGTCTTGCTTGATAACATCTTTATCAATTGGCTTTAATTGATCCACTTTATTTAGTAAATCGTCTTGTAGAGTCTGTAATTGTTGTAATGAGTTAAGCGCATTTGACGTAGAATCAATGAAGTTTGGTGGATGTTCCAAAGCTTCGCGAATGGCTGTAAGCTGTTCGATGATTGGTTGATTCGCTTCTGCATTACTTTCCTGTAAAGAACCAATAATGGTTGTTAAAGAGTCTTCTAATTGCTTACGAGTAGAAGCATCTGCCTGAATTAATTTTTGCAGTGCCTCAAGTGTTTGAATACTCTTGTTTATGTTGTCTTTAGAAGTTGACAATTGATTTTTAAGTGCCTCTTTTGTTTGCGTAATGGAGGCAGGGTCAAAATTTATACGATTGAGCTTATTGATGATTTCTGTAAAATGTTGGGCAATATTTTGAACAGTTGCGACATCCTTTTTGATGATAGGGGATAGTTCATTAAATAAAGCATCTGCTTCATTCACTAAATGTAAACCCCTTTGAATGGTAGTTAAACCATCTGTCGTTAGTTGTTCCACCTGTGGAACTTGTGTCAGCGCCTGATTAAGTAATTGGTTTGCCTCCTTTCCTTGAGTAGAGGCTTGCGTTAAAAATGAATTAATATCAGGTAAATGCTGTTCGATAGTAAAAACATAATTTTCGAATTTGCGGAAATCAGGGATGTCACGTTCCATTTCAATTCCAATTGTATTAAAAATAGAAAAAAGTGTCCCATTGACGGTGGATACAAATTCATTCGAAACCTGCTGTGTAAGTACGCTCGCTCCTTTACTTGTAATTTTAGGGGCAATAGGATTCTTTTTTTCATTTACATAATAATCAATATGGGCCTTCGTTGGTTGGTCGGTTAAAATAGAGGTTAGTTTTTGCGAAAAATCATTTGGAATGATTATGACTGCAAAGTAATCACCATTTTTTAATTGTTCTTTAGCTTTTTTCTCTGTTTCGAGCTTCCAAGTAAAGCTTTTATTCGTACGTAAAGTCTCAATTACTTCATTCCCGACATTAATTGCTTCATCTCTTACTGTGGATCCCGTATCTTCATTGACAATCGCGATTTTCATATTAGAGGTGTGGGCGTAAGGGTCCATGGAGGCATAAATATTTAGCCAGGCATAAAGTGATGGAAGAAAAATTAGTCCACCTATAATGACAGCTACGACCCAGTTTGTGACAATATTACGGATATCTTTTGTATAAATTTGAAAAACATGCTGGAACGAGTTTTTCATCATGATCACCCCACATTCAAATTTTCATGAACTCTCACTATGTATGTTCCCAAATATACTTGAAATTATGTTATAAATGTGAAATATCTTCATTTAAAGGCGAATTAGTTTACTAGGTTTTCAAAACAATTTATAATCAATCGCGAATGCACTAAAACTAGGGCTTTTAGTGTAAAAAAGGAGGTCACTACTTTAGTGAAAAAATTATTAATTATTGGTTCAGTGATTGTTGTTTTATTTGCAGCAATTATTGTGCTTACCAACGTCTCAAATCAAAGTAAGTTAGAAATCGCAAAAAAACTTTATGGCGATAAAGAGCTTAAACAAGAAACAATCGATCAAGTAGATGACAAAAACTATCAAAACATTATGTTGCCAGACAAGTTAGAGGAAAAAATAAAAGCTGGTGAGCCTGTCAATGCTTATTTCTTCAGCCCGATTTGTATACACTGTCAAGCTTTCACGCCAGTGTTAATGCCAATTGCAGAAGAGCTAGGTGTTGATATTGCACAATTAAATGTCTATGAATACGATGATCTAACAGACAAGTATAATATTGAAGCAACACCAACATTTATTCGTTTCGAAGATGGTAAAGAAGTAAATCGCTTTGTAGGAGCTCTTAAAGAAGAAGATTTACGAACGTTCTTAAATACGGTTAAATAAATAGAAAAGGAAGAGACTGTATCATAATTATTTAGATACGGTCTCTTTTGTTTTTGTAGTGTATACTAAAAATACTGAATAGTTGTACACTGGAGGAATGATGAATGTCAATGGATGATTATTTTTATAATGGTGAACTAATGAAATGCTACGAATTAGCGAAGCAGGTAACAAACGAAGCGGACAAAGCACTAGCACAAAAGTATATTCGACTATTAGAAGAATATGAATATGATCGTTATCCAAAGCCAAATGGTCATCTCGAAGTACAGCATGTGGAACGCGCTGATGAAAGCTATCCAGAATCAGATCTAGTTGCAGATATACGGTCAATAAAAGATGAAGAGTCATTTGCGAAGCGTATTCAGCAATTGGAGGAAGTCGCAAAAACTGGAACACCCGCAGACAAGGCGCAATCTTTTTTTACACAGGGGGAGCTGTTCCTATTCGCACATCAATACAATGAGAGTGTTCACTGCTTTCAGCAAGCAGTAAAGCAAAATCCGAATAAGGCTGTCTACTGGGGGATCACAGGGCAGACGATGCATCGTTTTGGTTGGATGCCATTTGATGCGCTCGGTTATTTAGAACAAGCGATACAGCTAGATCCAACAAATCCTCGTTGGAAATGGAATAGAGCCCTCGTACTTATTCAATTGGCAAAAGATTTGCAAATGGCTCCATTTATGGCGAATGCAGCACTGACATTGGAGGATGCGCTAGCTTCTTGTGGCGAACAACAGCGGTCATTGAAAGAGGCCATTCAAAATACAATAAATAATATGGATAGCTATGTTTTCTCCTAAGATTTTGGGATGTCTCCAACGGATATGGAGACATCCTTTTCACTGAGAAATCAAGTGAGCGGGGTTCGTTGCCATATTTCACAATCATGGTATGATAAGAAAGAAAATGATTTGTAGATATAAAGGACGGATTTTTTATGGCACAAGAAGCGGCAAATAAGTTTATAGAAAACGTATGTAATCATTTAGTTCGCAATATGAATATTACAAAAGTGGAAGAGCATTTTAAAGAAACAATTACTATGCAGCGACAATCAGCCGCAACATCTATGGACTTTTGGGACATGTTGATGATTAATATGCTTTATTTTACTGAGAATGAACAGGCTTGGGAGCAGGAATTTCTAAATATGCTTCAAGCTAAGGAGTGGCTAAAGCCATCAGCTCTTGAAGAGGAATTATTAATGCATCAGATGCGAATTCGTCAACAAGTGGCAGAGCAATTGGATGCTGCAAAGAATTTATTCCATAAGCAATATGAGACAGAAGGCATGACAGAGGAAGCGATTATTTATGACTATGCCTATAGCTCTGCTGGACATTCCATGCGTATGGATTTATTAACCGTGCTTGTATCCACGCCAGAGCAATCAAAAATACTCTTTGATGCAGATCCACAAGAAACGATACGAATTGTCAATGGCTATATTGCCTACCATACAGATGGATTAATTAATAAAACAAAATTACACTAATTTGTTACAAAGCTTCACGCGAAAGGAATTTGATTAAATGAATACACCATTTACTTTTAACCATACACAACCAACAAATATGGACCCTACGAAGAAGTACCCTGCTATTTTTTTGCTTCATGGCATGGGCAGCCATGAAGATGATTTACCACAATTAGTGCAGGATTTTCAAGAGCAATGTCATATATTTAGCTTACGAGGGCCAATTACGCAACATCCCGGCTATGCTTTTTTTACCATTCAAGAGGTGGGGCAACCGGATCGTGCAATCTTCGATAAAGTGTTGATTGCATTGCAACGATTTATATTAGAGGCCATCGAAGAATATCAAATCGATCCTCATAAAGTATTTGTTTTAGGCTTTAGCCAAGGTGCGGTTTTAGCACAATCACTTGCCTTTGTGATGGGGAATTTAGTGACGGGTATTGTTGCATTAAGTGGCTATACGCCAAAGTTTGTGACGGAGGAATACGCTATTCGTTCTGTAGAACATTTACATGCTTTTATTTCGCACGGTGATTATGATTATGTAATACCTTCTCAATGGGGAATGGAAAGCAAGGAGATCTTTGAACAATTTGGTGCCAAAGTGACATTTAAACAATACCCAGATGGACATGGTGTAACACCTGATAATCTACGTGATCTAGTGGCATTTTTAGCGAAGCAACTTCAGAAAGAAATTCAATAAAAGGAAATCCGAGGCAAAAATTTGTCTCGGTTTTTTTGGCTATCGTAATATAACCTATTCTCAAATTATTTTTCTCCAATAGTGTTTGGAAGAATCGAGGCAAGAAGGTTCAAATTCACGTCAGTCGGTGGTATCATAGTAGATGTTGTGAATGAACGTGCTTTGTTAGATGAAAAACATGTACTTTATGTGAAAAGAGAGACAGAACAGATCTAAAAGGGGTAAAATAATAATTTGATGTGCTAGATGCAAATTTTGTCGCTTTCTATCGATGAAAGCGTGTAGAAATTATGGAGAAAAGGAATTAAGCTGAATGGAACAAAATCTGAAAACGGAGCATAAACCACTATCCTCCGAAAAAACAAGAGGGAAGTCATCACGTTCTTCTATTTTAGCGCAAACCGTCAAGACAGGGATTATCAAATCCAATTTAATACCTATGTGGGCTGGTTTAACGCTAGGCATGTACAAAAATAAAATGACATTTGTAGACAATATACCAGAAATTATTTTTTCAACAATCGGTTCCGCCCTTGTCATTGGAGCTGCGGGGGCCTTTAATAATGTCTATGATCGTGATATTGATGCAATTATGCCTCGTACACAAAGCAGACCAACTGTAACAGGCGAAATGTCAGCAAAATCGACGTTATCATTAGCTGTTGTAATGTTAATTATTGGCGTAGCTGTGTTGGCACTTGCTTCACCTTTAGCAGCGGCATTTGGATTATTAGGCGTATTCCTATATGTAGTCCCTTATACAATGTGGACAAAGCGTCGTACGATATATAATACAGAAATCGGTAGTATTAGTGGTGCGGTGCCACCATTAATAGGTTGGTCTGCTGTATCTACAGATATTACACACCCAGCGATACTTGGTTTATTTTTTGTTATGGTCATTTGGCAAATGCCACACTTTTATGCTATTGCCATTCGCAAACGTATAGACTATGAAGCAGCCAGTGTACCCATGCTACCAGTTATCAAAGGGATGCGTCGAACGTATTATCAAACCAATTTCTATTTAATACTATTGATTCTATCAAGCTTTTTATTTGGCTCACTAAGTGTAGGCATCATGCTTGTGGCATTGATCTTAAGTGTTGCTTGGCTAGTGATGAGTATTTACGGTTATCATAGTAATACAGATCAAGTGAAATGGGCTACCAAAATGTTTGTTTTTTCCCTATTCCACATGACTATACTATTCTCAACTGTTATTGTGTACTCGCTAGTAGGAGTTATTTTTAAGTTATATTAATTCTTCAAAAATTGCCCTAAAAAAATAAAGTGGTGCGAAAACAATTACGAAAATAAAAACCAACAAGTTTACTCGTTACTTGTTGGTTTTTTATTATCGACAGAAATGATCCGGCGGCTAGGCCACTCGAATGCATGTAACTGTCCGCCAAACACAGCTCCACCATCAATGCCAATAATATTATTTTCTCCGAAATAAACACGATAATCGGTTGGATCATGATGCAGGTTATACGTAGGGGTATGGCCGAAGATTACTGTTTTTTCCCCTTGATAGCCTGCGTGGAATTCCTCACGAATCCAAAGTAAGCGCATGGGGTCAGTTTCGGCTATTGCAGCACCTGGCACAACGCCACCGTGGACGAAAATAGCATCCTCTAACTCAATATATATTTCAAATGTCTCGATTAACTGTAAATGTTCTTCGAGCTTAGGGAGCGTTTTAATAAAGCTAGGCAGAGTATTACTTTGGATGGCTTCCTCAAAGTCTGCCAACTGATAGCCATAGCTTGCTAACGTTGCCTCACCACCACAAAGCCCTACCCAATGGTTCCATGGCTTAGCAAGACCTGAACGGCATGCATTGAGCATGATCGCCTCATGATTGCCTAGTAAAACTCGCGCACCTTTTGTCTGTAATTCACTCACTAAATTTAACACACCACTAGAAGAGGGCCCTCTATCAATATAATCACCAAGAAGAAAAAGCTGGTCGTTCATTGGGTCATAGTTAGCTTTTAATAATAATTCTTCCAGTAGCCCTAATTCTCCATGTATGTCACTAATTGCTAGTATACGGTTCATTTACGAGCATCCTTTCTAATAGTACAGCTTTACCCTTAAGTATAGAGAATTATTCTACAAGTTTCGACTTTTCGAGCTTCTCCTAGCTTTTTTCATAGAATTTTTAAAGAAACAATTCTCTTACTACTATGTTTATCATATGAAGGATGTTTTTATGGCTTTATTCATTTGTCTAGAGAAGATGGGTGATGAGAGGAGGGAAATGCTTGAAACGTAACAGCAGAAGCAAATTGCAATGCTCCTACTGTTTGACTTAAAAATTATATCTGTAGTTTTTCCCATGCTTGCTTAGCTATTTGTTCATCAAATGTTGAAATGAGGCGAAAATTATTGCTGTCTAAAATGCGATAATGCTGACTGATGACGTTTTGCTGTAGTCGAAAACCACCATACTCCTGAATGTTTTTCCACCATATGTATCCACCCATTGTTTTCTCTTTTGGCTGCAATGTTCCATTATTTGCGATTAAATCTACAACCTCTAATGGATCACCACCAAGCTCATGCTGTAAAATCGTACTGTCTCTACACAATGTGCAAACTGTAACAGTGGTTGTCCAGCCAGCTAGTATACGGCCCTTTTCAATTTGGACAAGTGTTTTTTTTGATAATCCTAGTAAATCACTCATTTGATCCTGTGTGAAAGCTTTTTCTGTACGGATTAATTTCAGTTTTTCTGAAACGAGTGTGATTAATTGTTCACGATTCATCCTAACACCCCTTATTTTCAGATTGTTAAGTTCCATTATACATGAAAGTAAAGAAGCGTGTTTTTCTTTCACCTTGGGAAGTGGCAAAGGTCGCGTAAAATTAAAACAGACTGCCCCTAATGGACAGTCTGTTGGATGTTAGATTTCATATTTTTTTGTATCCGAGATCACCCTGAAGTGGATGCCTTTAATCTGTGCGCTGACTTTATGGCGGAGTGTATCGATATCCACAAGCTCCTCTTTATTTTTGACACACACAGCAATCTCTTGTAAAAGCTTTGTAAAAGATTCTTTAAATAGAGAGCGCATATTATCGAAATCTAAACTACGAAAACTCCCATCAATATCGAAAGCTTCAACTGAATTTAATTGCTTGGAAGCTCCTGCAAACCGATCATCGTAGACTGTGTAATTTTCATCTGTTACCACGATAATAAATAGAACTTCTCCCGTGATTGTTTTTAACTCAATATTTGTTTTGTGTTTTTTTACATCAGTAATAATGTGAATACCATCTGAATGATATAGCTTAAATAATGTCATGTGTATGGCCCCCTGCAACTAAAATCATTTTTCTCTATTCATTATATAGTGAAATGGCTAATAATGGAATAAGGAATACTGTTTCCTACTGTTACGATTGAACCTCTGTTTTAAGAGGTAGACTTTTTCGAAGAGGACGAACCTCGATATAATGAATTTGATGACCTTGTTGCTCATAGATGCTAAAAATATAGGAGCCTAGCTCAATATTTTTTGATGCTTTAATGCCGTTATTCACAGTTAAGAACCAACCACCTAATGTTTCCACTTCTTCAGCATCCAGGGTAATGTTTAATAGATTTTCTACATCTTCCACAAGCATTTTTGCATTTAATAAATAGTGATGATCTGTAATTTTTCGAATATCCGCAATTTCATCATCATCAAACTCATCTCGAATTTCACCAACAATTTCTTCTAAAATATCTTCAACCGTTACAAGACCAGATGTACCACCATATTCATCCATTAGGATAGCCATATGGATTCGTTCCTTTTGCATACGTACAAGTAATTCTTGAATGGGCATTGTTTCAATTACGCGAATGACTGGATTTATGAAATCTTCTAGAACTAAGGAGTCGTCTGTAAGTTGTTCAAGTAGACCCTGCGTTAGTAGTTCTTTCGCATTGATGAAACCTAATATATTATCTCGGTCCCCATCATAGATCGGGTAACGCGTATATTTTTCAGAAGCGATGTAATGAATAATGTTTGTAAAAGATTCATTTTGTTCAATTCCAATAATTTCTGTTCGGGGAACCATGATTTCACGAGCAATACGTTCATCAAATTCAAAGACGTTATTGACATATTTGAGCTCAGATTTATTGATTTCACCACTCTTAAAGCTTTCAGACAGTAATAATCGCAATTCTTCCTCTGTATGAGATAGCTCATGTTCGCTAGCAGGTTTCATACCGAATAAGCCAACTAACACGCGTGCAGAACCGTTCAAGAACCAAATAAATGGATACATGATCTTATAGAAAAACATAATGGGTTTTGCGAAAAGAAGTGTAATGGATTCAGCTTTTTGAATGGCAGCTGTTTTTGGGGCTAATTCGCCGACCACTACATGTAAAAACGTAGCAATGGCAAAGGCTGTTCCAATTGTAAAGATCGTCATATATTTATCAGAAATGCCGATTATTTCGAATAGCGGGTGAAGCATAAATTCAAAAGTTTTTTCACCAACCATCCCGATACCAAGAGCGGTTACAGTAATCCCTAATTGACACGCTGATAAGTATTCATCTAAGTGTTGAACAACATGTTTAGCAGCAACTGCTTTTTTATTGCCTTCTGCAACCAGCTGATCGAGTCTTGAGGAACGTACTTTTACAATGGCAAATTCTGTTGCCACGAAAAAGCCTGTTAAAGCTAATAGAATGGTAAAAATCGATAGGTTTATTATGGTCTCCAAATAGTCGTTCTGTAAAAACAGAACGTCACCTCCTAATTATGAATGAGTAATAATAAAGATTGCATTAATGCAATACTTTCGGGTGAAACATTTTTCTTAATCGTTTCAATTTTTTTATCATCTTGCTTGTTCATTTGTGCGAGCAGAGATGTAACATCATGCTCTAAATCTTGCATTTTTAAACGAAGCACCTGTACATCGATTTCTTCATAGGGTGTGATGTTTAACTCATGTTGGATTTGTACAAGTGAAAGCCCCTGTTGTTTGCGCTGTTCAATAAATTGAAGCCGTTTAATCATGGCTTGGTCATAGTAGCGATAATTTGCTGCAGAACGTTCTGCATCTAGCAAACCAATATTTGTATAGTAATCAATTGTTCGTTTAGTAATGCCTGTTTTTTCTGCAAGCTCGCCAATCTTTAATTTTTCTGTCCCAATGCAAACACCTCCAAACCATCACGTGATACTTTGATTATAACGTGATGGTTTTAGTTTATTCAAATGATAGCCTTTGATATTTCGAAATTATAAAATTTTTTTCAAAAAAAGAACGTTTCTACCATGATTAAATGGTAGAGACGTTCCTAGGTTTACGGAAGTAAATAAGTATCGTATAGGTGATGGAGTGCTTCCTCACCATTTTTTTGTAAGAGAATTTCATCATTATATGTAAGTGTTATGCTCGTTTGTTGGCTATCAATTTTGTCGTCAATTATTTGACAGGTAACAGTCACAAAGCCTGATTCAGTAAGCTTTTCTTTCATATCGTCACTCCACGCCTGATCAGAAAATAGTGGAGGCTGCCAAGTACCTCTCACATGTAGCTCATTTTTTTCAAGGTCATAATCCCAGCGTATGTCACGTAAAATAGTTTTAAATAGGTCATTAACCGTAAACGATGTATCTTTATAGTTAATGTCTAGAGCACGTATTGCATGGACATCCCGGCTAACTGCACTAGCTGCGGAATTAGCAGCTGAATTGATGCCTGACGCAGCATCTTTAATTTCTGAAAATCGACCACCACAGCCAGAAAGTAGTGCGCAGATGCATGTGATACAAGCAACTTTTGTCATCCATTTCACAAGTAGTCCCTCCAGTCTAGTAAGTTGTTATAACTATCTTAACGAAAAGAAAAATATGAAGAAAGGGCATGAAGGCGGTAGTTTGTGACGGTTTTGCAACGATGCGACCTCCACTTGATTGTTCGGCATTTGAGAATTATATAAGTCTGAATATTTAGTAAAAAAACAAAAGAATGGGAGCGGTTTGTGATGAAAATTAATGATGAAATGCTTGATCGATTAGGAACATATTTTGTTTATCATGCTGTTTATGATACTTATGGGATTACGTTTGAAAACTTTGTGGAGCGTTGGCTACGAGGCGTACTTGACATATAGTGAGCTGTACTTTAAAAAACTCCTGGAAACAGGAGTTTTTATCTATAAAAAATACATATTTACTCTTAAATTAGATACTTTACTCATTGCTACTGATGCTATAATTAGCTTAATTGGTTACGTATCTATTACTTTCTATCTAAAAGGGATGATGCATATGAATTTATTGGGGAAAATTCTCACAACTGTCATTTGAACAGTAGGTATTCGCAGTTCTAACAGCTGTGAATATTTATCAAACAAAAAATTAAATGATTGAAACAGCTCAAAAAATGGCACAAGCAGAAACATCTAATAACGCGTACCAGATTCAAAATTTAATAAACAAGCACTTGATGTCATCTTACAACATATCGTTGTTACTGTGGCGCAAATTGACGAAGTGACAACTGCCTCTCTTTTAATTTAAAAGGAAACGGTAGAGGTAGTGTGGGCAGTGGAAAAATATGACGGCTGTCAGCCAGCAATCCTCAGCAGAAACAGGGGAGCTATTAGCAACGATGGAGCAGCAAAATCCCGCGGTTCAAAAAATATGGCAGAAAGCTTATCAGGTATGACGAACTCCTTACAACAAACACTAGCAAAATTCCATTTTTAGTAGAGAACTAAGGCTTCGTGTCATCTTCTGTACAACGGGATGACATACGGCTAAATTGTATGTTAATTACCATTAAAAATATTTTTCTGAATATTTAGTTATTTATTGACGCATAAATGCTATTATTTATTTAGTTGCTATAGGCAGGAGCTGGTACATATGAAATTACTACATAAAATATTACTGACAACGTTATCTACAATGATGATTGTGTTCATCATTATTTTAAGTGTCAATATTGTAAAAACTAATTCATTAGCAGTGGAGGATGCACGACAGCTTGCTCAATCGCGGGCGTCCGAAAGTGCATATAAAATGCAAATGGAACTTGATTATGCGATGGATACAGCAAGGACAGTAGCCTCTAATCTCCAAGCAATGGTAGCCAATCATAAAGGAGATCGTGATTTAGCAAACGAGATGCTCAAACAACTACTCGAACACAATGACACCTTTCTAGGGGTTTGGACGATTTGGGAGCCAAATGCCTTTGATGGACAAGATGCTCATTTTGCCAATTTGAAAGGGCATGATGCATCAGGTCGTTTCCTTCCATATTGGGCACGCAGCAACGATGGTGTGACGCTTGCTCCTCTAGAAGACTATGAAACGAGTGATTATTATGTATTACCTAAAACGTTGAAACAAGAGGTTATTTTAGAGCCGTTAACTTACCCAGTTGACGGTCAGGATGTATTGATGACTTCCACAGCTATACCTATTCAAATAGATGGAAAAGTCGTTGGTCTTGTGGGAATTGATATAAGCTTAGAGACATTGGTTGCCATTAATAATGAAATGGTACTCTATGATACAGGGTATATTGCCATTGTGTCTCATAAGGGGACATTTGTTTCCCACCCATCTCCTGATTATGTCAATAGACCAGTGACTGAAATGGAAAAATATAAAAATACGGATAAAATTTTGTCTGCTGTTGAACAGGGCAAACCTCATCTAGTAGAGGATTATTCATCCTATTTACAGAAAGCTTCCTTTATTGCTGTCTCACCTATCCAAATTGGTCAAACGTCGACACCGTGGGCATTGCAGGTAATTATTCCATCTGATGAGGTAATGGCAGCCGCAAGTGAGGCAATGTGGTTATCAATACTACTAGCTATTATTGGTATTATTGTATTAGTTGGTGCCATTACTTGGATAGCTCAACGGATCGTCAAACCAGTGGTTCAGACAGTGGAACAGGTCAAAATCATTGCTGGTGGAAATTTAGCAGTGGAGCCGTTACAGGTCCGTTCGAAGGATGAAATTGGCGAGCTTGCACATGCAATGAATCATATGACAGACAATATGCGCGAGCTGTTACAAGCGGCTACGCATATTTCCAATCAGGTGAATGTATACAGCGGAGAATTACGTGCTTCTACCAATGATATGAGCATCAGTATCGAACAGGTGCTAACAACAACAAGTGAATTGGCAACAGGTGCTACCGTACAAGCCGAACAGGCGTCTACCACATTAGGCGTTACACAAGAGGTTGAGCATAAATTGCAAGCAATTCAAATGGCAATTGAAGAAATGCTTCAGGATTCTCAGCTTACAACAGCGTCTTCTAAACAAGGTTTAATTCATGCAGAGCAGTCTATTCAAGGGATGGAAGTGATGTCTGAAAAAGTGTCACTGACAGCTATGGTCGTTCAACAGCTCAGCGACCAATCAACAGAAATTAATCGTATTTTACAAGTCATTAATGCTATTGCAGGTCAAACAAATTTATTAGCATTAAATGCGGCGATAGAAGCTGCTCGTGCAGGTGAGCATGGCAAGGGCTTTTCGATTGTGGCAGAGGAAGTACGAAAGCTTGCAGAAGAATCAGCCAAATCAACAAGCCAAATCGCCTCCATTATTGATATGGTTGTGAGGGAAGCAGCAAAGGCTAGTGATGCTATGCAAAGTGTTGTCTTAGCTGTGGAAAACAATACGCAATATATTGATGCCAATAAGCAGGCACTTGATGCGATTTTACGCCATATTGTCGATACAGTAGCGCAAATCGATAATGTGACAGCTGCCTCCAGTGTCATTCAAAGGGAGACGCAGGAGGTTGTACGTGCAGTGGAAAATATGACAGCTGTTAGCCAGCAATCCTCAGCAGGAACAGAGGAGTTATTGGCAACGATGGAACAGCAGAATTTAGCGGTTCATGACATCAATAGCAAAGCCCAACAATTAACAGCTATGACGGACTCTTTACAGGCAGCATTAGCTAAATTTCAATATTAAAATAAAAGAGCTGTAGGCAAGGTGAAATTTTCATCCAACCTTGCCTACAGCTCTTATACTTATTTGAAAAATTGTGTAATAAATTGATTCGCTTCCTGCCAGTTATAAACCCTTACAACATTATTAGGAACGGCAAGACGATTATAAGGTGTATCAAATAACACAACAGGTATTTTTAACTCCTCTGCCAGCATCACCGCATTATCATGCTTATCCTCAAAGAAAGCTTCTACACGATGTTTTTTTGCAGCGGCTAGTTTATCATGGCTGCCGAGAAGCTCGATATGGTCGTAAGGTATAGCTTGCGATTTAAACCAATTGACAGTGATGTCTGCTACATTTTCACCTCGTGCAGAAATATAATACAGCTCAAAATTATTTTTCCAAGCGCTTAGAATATTTTTTGCATCTTTTGCCACCTCAGAGACTTCGTACATATAAGGTTCATTTTCCTTAAACCAAGTATTAAAGGCACTTCGGTCAATAGGGTGTGGGAAGGCAGATAAAAAATCATATTCACAAACATCATCTAGCGTAATATTTACATTGTACTGTTTATTAATATGTGGAATGAGTGTACTTGGACATGTCACAGTCCCATCAATATCAATACCAAAGCGGGGCTTTTTCATGCTAGCACCTCCTTAGGCATTCGCTTTTTGAGCTTCTTCCGCTGCACGTTTTTCTTCCATTTCTGCTGCTAATTTATCAATTTCTTTCTTCAGTTCTTCCACCATTGTTTCTTCTGGCACTTTTCGGACTGTTTTCCCCTTCATGAATAACAAGCCTTCACCACGGGCACCAGCAATACCGATATCTGCCTCACGCGCTTCTCCAGGACCGTTTACCGCACAGCCTAGAACAGCTACTTTTAACGGTACATTTAATTTTGAAATATATTCTTCTACTTCATTTGCAATAGAAATTAAATCAATTTCAATGCGTCCGCATGTTGGGCAAGAAATCAAAGTTGCCATATTAGAAGCGAGGCCAAAGGATTTTAATAGTTCCCGTGCTACTTTAACCTCTTCTACAGGGTCAGCGGAAAGGGAGATACGTAATGTGTTTCCTATACCTTTTGATAGGATGGCTCCAAGACCTGCTGCTGATTTTACAGTACCAGCAAATAATGTTCCTGATTCTGTAATCCCTAAATGTAGCGGATAATTAAAGGCTTTAGACGCCTTTTCATAGGCTTCAATGGCAAGGTTAACGTCAGATGCCTTCATTGATACAATAATATCGTGGAAGTCCAAGTCTTCCAAAATTTTAATATGGTGTAGAGCAGATTCTACCATACCATCAGCTGTAGGATAACCGTATTTTTCTAAAATATGACGCTCTAATGAACCGGCATTTACACCAATACGAATTGGTATACCTTTTGCTTTGGCTGCATTAACAACAGCTTCCACTTTTTCTTTACGACCAATATTACCTGGATTAATACGTACTTTATCAATACCATTTTCAATGGCTTTTAATGCTAATCTATAATCAAAATGAATATCAGCTACTAATGGAATATGAATACGTTTTTTGATTTCGGCAATCGCGTCCGCTGCACGTTCATCTGGTACAGCAACACGAACAACTTGACAGCCTGCTTCCTCAAGACGAAGAATTTCTGCAACTGTTGCTTCTACATCATGTGTTTTGGTTGTACACATACTTTGAATGAATAATTCATTACTACCACCAATTGTTAAGTTACCGACACGCACAGGACGTGTATTTGAACGGTGACAAATTTCACTCATTAACTTTCTCTCCTTTTCGGGCCACTATTTTCAGCCGTCACTGTCATTTATTTTAGCAGTGTAAGAAAATAAGGACAAGGAAGAAACGCTAACTTTTCATTTTCCGCATTTGTTTTCAAGCTCAAATGAGAGAGGAAGCTTGATATTTTCACCTGGAACTAGTGCTTGTAATTGTAAGTGTGGGTTTAAGTTGTAAAAAAGTTGTAAGCGTTCTGGAAAGGTCATGGGAACTTTAGCAGGGTGTAGAGCAAATAAACTATGAATGGTATCTCCTTCAATCGTTTGTACAGTAATATAATTTGGCTCACGCTGTTGTTCACAAAGTCCGTTTTCTGAGCTCTTTGTGGATAAAGCCGCAAGTGGGATGGACCCTTCTGTTAAATCTACTTTGACGACAAAGGCAATTACGATGATGATAGTTGTTAAGATGAATGCTCGCAAAAAATCCCCTCCTTTTCTACACTATATTGAGAAGAGAGGGGATTCATGCACATTATTTTATATTTGGTTGTTTTGGATATTTTGTAAAGGCCACAATTAATAGAGAAATGGTTAAAAATAAAGATAGTACAGTGATAACAGAACTGCTAACGGGCAGATAGTCTGCTAACATCGAAAGTAACGTAGCCCAAGTGATCGCAAAGGTAGTTGTTCTCCAGATATGGCGATACTCACCCCGACGCTTCATCGCTTTCAAGATAAATAAACCTGCTAAAGCATAAAGGGCAATTTGTGCAAAAATAAGCATTGTTGTCACGACGAAAAGCATTAGGAAGGTGAATGGATATAAGAGCCATTTAATGCCCTCTATGTAATCTGTTAAACCAGTTAAACTATCCATATCGAATGTATCAACGGACATACCTGCTGCAAAACGACCTAAAGAGAATACGGACACAATGGTAATCAGTAGAAAAGTATATTGAATAACCTTTCCAATAGGTAATAAACGATAGGCTGCTAGTTTTTTAGGATGTATAAGACTATCAATAAAAAGCTGTGAGTGTTTCATGCTATATCTCCTCCAATCGATATTTTAACATGTTCAATGAGGACAAGATATGAAAGAAGTATAAATGAGGAGGGTCTTGGTGATAAAATGTTAACATTATGTAAAGAAGTTAAAGGATTTCTTTACTTTTTGTTTGGAATCATTTAATGATTAGAACGAGGGTAGTAGAGATGTAGGAATTGGAGCGAAAACAATTGACAATAGATTGGCAAAGCATTCTCTTTCAGTTTTTAGGCGGGCTAGGGGTCTTTTTATTTTCCATTAAATTCATGGGGGATGGGCTTCAAAAATCAGCGGATGATCGGTTACGTGAATGGTTAAATCGCTTTACGACAAACCCTATTATGGGTGTCCTGGTAGGTATATTTGTAACAATTTGCATACAATCAAGTTCTGCCACAACAGTCATCACTGTAGGGTTAGTGAGTGCTGGTTTTTTAACACTGCGTCAAGCAATCGGCGTCATCATGGGGGCAAATATTGGTACAACTATTACTGCATTTATTATTGGTATTAATATTGGACTCTATTTTTACCCTTTATTGGCAATTGGAGCAGCCTGTTTATTTTTCTTAAAGAAAGCAACGTATCAACATATTGGGCAGATTCTATTTGGCTTTGGCGGTTTATTTTTAGGGCTAGAGTTGATGAGTGCTAGTATGCAGGCGTTACACCAGCTTGCAGATTTTGCATCGTTAACGCTTCATTTAAGCAATCAACCGATATTAGGCATATTTTTAGGAACCATTTTCACATTACTTGTGCAAAGCTCTACCGCAACGGTGGGGGTATTGCAAGGTTTATATGCAGAACAATTAATTGGTTTAAATAGTGCCTTACCGATATTGTTTGGGGAAAATATTGGCACGACCATTACAGCTGTTTTAGCTTCTCTTGGTGCTTCTATTTACGCTAAGCGTGCAGCAGCGGCTCATGTATTATTTAATGTGATTGGAACGATTATTTTCATGTTATTGTTCACACCGTTTATGCAATATGTACAGTGGATCAGTGGCGTATTTCATTTAGAGCCTCGCATGCAGATTGCCATTGCTCATGGCTCATTCAATGTCTTTAATATGATGATCCAACTACCATTTATTGCTGGACTCGCAGCCTTAGTTACAAAGCTATTGCCGGGACATGATGGCCATATCAATGTAACAACTAAGCATTTAGATCCTTCATTCATTGATTCCTCTCCTGCTATTGCGCTAGGTCAAGCTAAAGAAGAGGTATTACGAATGGGTGAACATGCATTGCGTGGGTTAGAAGAAACGTTTTTATATATGAAATCTGGAGAGGTAGAGCATATTCCGACGGTGCTACAGCTAGAAGTCGGGCTAAATCATCTAGACAATGAAATTACTGATTATTTAGTAATGGTGTCTAAGCAGCCTCTTTCCCGTGCAGACTCTGTAAGACATCATACTTTATTGACAAATGTAAGGGATTTTGAACGAATTGGGGATCATTTTGAAAATATATTAGAGCTTTTACAGTACAAGGATCACCACGAGGTAAGCTTAAGTAAATCAGCGCGACAGGACTTAATAGGTATGTTTAGTTTAGCCATAGAGGCAGTGCGCAAAAGTATAGAAGCATTAGATACCGCTAGCTTAAGTTTAGCTCAAGAAGTAACAGAGCTAGAAAGCCTGATTGATGATATGGAAGATAAACTACGTCAAAAGCATATTGCCCGATTAAACACAAATGAGTGTAGTGGGGCTGCAGGAATTGTTTATATGGATATCGTTAGCAACCTAGAGCGTATAGGAGACCATGCAGTAAATATTGCAGATTCTATTTTAGGCATTCGTCATTAATGAAACTTTTCACTTTGTTATTTCGTATGAAAGGCAATGCACGTTAAAAGGAGAGAATCTTTATGGAAGTTGTTGGCTGGATCTTAGTGATTGCCTGCTTTATTATTTCATTTATTGGTTTAGTATATCCAATTATTCCTGGAGTACTGTTTTTAGTCGGTGGGTTTTTGCTCTATGGCTTATTTTTCTCATTCGCAGAGCTAAGCTGGTGGTTTTGGATCATTGAAATACTATTTGTCGTGTTGTTATTTGGGGCAGATACTGTGGCAAATGCGTTTGGTATCAAAAAGTTTGGTGGTTCCAATGCTGGCATGTGGGGGAGCACCATTGGGTTATTAATTGGTCCATTTGTGATCCCTGTGGCAGGGATTTTAATTGGACCATTTTTAGGGGCTGTGATTGCGGAACTAATCGTTGAGAAACGTACATTTAGTGAGGCAGTGAAAAGTGGTGTAGGTTCTTTAATTGGCTTTTTGACATCTACTGTTGTCAAGGCTGTTATTCAAATTGTTATGATTATTGTATTTTTTATCGCCATTTAATGCCTTTCTTTTAAGGTTTAGTGTGTGAGAGAAAAGGGTAAGATAGTAAACATATCGGTATTTCGGTCAAAAGGCTGAAATCTTCAAATTGAAGTATTTTTCGTTGAATGGTTTGACCAATTTTGATAATCTAAGGATGTACTAATTATTTCTTATTTTAGGGAGGAACTTAACAATGGCTTACGAATTACCACAATTAACTTACGCTTATGACGCATTAGAACCACATATCGATGCAAAAACAATGGAAATTCACCATTCTAAACACCACAATACTTATGTAACAAACTTAAACGCAGCAGTAGAAGGTACTGAATTTGCAGAAAAAGACATTAACGACTTAATCGCAAACCTAGATGCTCTTCCAGCTGACAAACAAACTGCTGTACGCAACAACGGTGGCGGACATGCTAACCATACATTATTCTGGGAAGTAATCGCTCCAGGCGGTTCAAATACACCAGTTGGTGAAGTAGCAAAAGCAATCGATGCTAAATTCGGTTCTTTCGATGCTTTCAAAGAAGAATTTGCTAAAGCTGCTACAACTCGCTTTGGTTCAGGTTGGGCTTGGTTAATCGTTGATGGTGACTCAGTTGCTGTTACGTCTACTCCAAACCAAGACTCTCCAGTAATGGAAGGGAAAACTCCAGTTTTAGGCTTAGATGTATGGGAACATGCATACTACCTAAACTACCAAAACCGTCGTCCAGATTACATCGGTGCTTTCTGGAACGTAGTAAACTGGGATGTAGTAGAAGCTAAATTCCAAGCTGCAAAATAATAACGGATAATTGGCTGTGCCTAAAGTGAGCAATCACGGAGGCATAGCCTTTTTTTGTTCGATAAAACAGCAAATTAAGGGATAGAATCTGAAAATATCAGGATAATGAAGACGAAATATAAGGAGAGCGTGAAATAGGGCAACCTTTCTCCATAAAGTACCGTCAAATAAATGATGTTTTACATAAGAAATCGAAAGTGCGTGCTTTTCTGTCATACCTTCGAATGGTATACTAGGTATCGTGTATTGAAATGATCAGAAGATGAGGAGGGGAATACATATGCGCAAAGCACCTGGAAAAAATCGCGCGGCGAGTGTTAAAGCAAAACATCATTCTAACTTAACATTTCGTATGAATATCCTTTTCTTTGCAATATTTATCGTATTTTCAATGTTAATTTTTAGACTTGGCTATATGCAAATCGTCAAAGGGGAAGACTATGTACGTATTTTAGAGCGTACAGAAGAAGTTCCTGTCAACACAAGTGTACCAAGGGGACGCATGTATGATCGTTACGGTCGTATTTTAGTGGATAATCACCCGGAAAATGCCATTACGTATACGAAAATGCAAACGACCACAACAGAGGAGATGCTTGATATCGCGAAAAAGCTGGCACAGTTAATTGAACAGCCAACAAAGCGTGTCACATTGCGTGATAAACAGGATTTCTGGATATTACAAAATCACGATGCTGCCTATGAAAAAGTCACAGAGGCAGAAAAAACAAAAATTAATGCACAAGAAAATATTACAACAAGTCAAATTAATGCAGAGATTGATAAACTGGTAAGGGAACGTATCACAAACGAAGAACTTTTACAATTAACAGAGGCAGATTTAGAGGTATTAGCGATTTATCGTGAAATGGTATCTGGCTATAATCTATCTCCTCAAATTATTAAAAGTGAAAATGTATCAGCTGATGAATTTGCTCGTGTATCTGAGCGTTTAACTGAACTACCAGGTGTTAATACAACAACAGACTGGAAACGTGTCAAATTATCATCTTTATCTATTCTTGGACGTACAACGGTCCCAACAAAAGGGATACCAAAAGAGAAGCTCAATTACTATTTAGCACGTGACTACTCACGTAATGACCGTGTGGGAGAAAGTTACATTGAAGCACAATATGAAGAATTACTACAAGGTCAAAAAACAGTCGTCAAAAATATTACGAATAAAAAAGGTCAAGTAGTCGATACAGTCACAACCTATGAAGGGGAGCCAGGTAAAGACTTAATCCTTTCATTGGATAGTGAGCTGCAGGCTGAAACGGATAAGATTGTAGAAGAAGAACTGCTTAACTTAAAGGCACTTCCCGGCTCCTATTTATTAGACCGTGCCTTCCTTATTATGATGGATCCAAATACTGGCGACATTTTATCGATGGTAGGTAAGAAAATAGAAAAAAATCCCGAAACAGGGCAAAATGAAGTCATTGACTATGCATATGGATCGTTTACAACAGCTTATGAGGCAGGTTCATCTGTTAAAGCAGCAACAGTTCTCACTGGCTACAATCAGGATGTTATTTCGATGGGTACTTCAATGGGAGACGAGCCGATTATATTAGCTGGCACGGACCCGAAAACGTCTATTTTTAACAGGGCTGGATATATCCCGATGAATGACTTGTTAGCATTAGAACGTTCTTCCAACTCCTATATGTTTAAAATTGCGATGCTGCTTAATGGAACCCCTTATAGTTATGGTATGCCATTACGCTTAAAGGACGATACGTTCTCAAAAATGCGTAATAATTATGCGCAATTTGGTTTAGGTGTGAAAACAGGCATTGATTTACCAAATGAATTTAGCGGAGTGCGTGGTCCATCAGGTCCAACAATGGGTGGTAAAACACTTGACTTGGCGATTGGTCAGTATGATACGTATACACCACTTCAACTTGCACAATATATTTCAACAGTTGCCAATGGTGGCTATCGTATTCAGCCACATGTTGTGAAAGAGGTTCGAGACCCATCACAGGATGGGAAGCAATTAGGGCAGTTAGTAACAGAAGTAGGTCCAACTATTTTGAATCAAATTGATAATCCTAAAGAAGAGATCGATTATGTAAAGCAAGGGCTACGTCGTGTATATACTGGTTCACATGGTACAGCACGAGCACAATTTGCCGATACTCCATATACAGCTGCAGGGAAAACAGGGACAGCAGAGGTAGTGTATTATGGTCCGTTACGTGAGCACTACGGCACAAATACGATTAATTTAACGCATGTTGGCTTTGCCCCATATGAAAATCCTGAAATTGCCTATGCAGTTGTGATCCCATGGGTTAATACAAATTTAGCGCCACACTACTATCAAAATAATGTCATTGCTAGACGTTCTTTAGATAAGTATTTTGAATTAAAAGCTAAATATCAAGCTGAAAAAGTAACAGATAGTAATGTGAAACAACCAATTTTACCAGCGATTACGGAAGAAAAAATTGGAGAGAATGAGCAGGAATAAAGGGTATTGGATATGCGCTAATACAAAACGGATTTGGAAAATTTATTTTCCAAATCCGTTTTATTTTTACTTTTTTATGAATTTTGAATGATGTTACGCTAATCCTTAAGTAAATATGGAATGTATAGCTTGTTTTGGCAATAATAAGGTATTGAAATACGAGCTGGGTGATTTCTATTCATTTTCAAAAATCCACTATAGCGATCGTTGACACTGTGCGCAATTCATAGGCACTTGTCAAAATTGCTGATGAACTGAATCAGTTGTGAAATTTAAACTTAACTAAGTAGTGAAAGGGGCGTTTGTATAGCAAAACGCCCCTTTCAGATATTTAGTGTCTTTATGCGGATAATTGCTGAATGGCTAATTCAAATTGCTCTCTTGGTTTTACCCCATAAAGTTCTATATTGTTATAGAAATAAGAAGCTAGCATAAAATCAATCGCCTCTTGAAGTGTGTAGTCCCGATGTTCCATTACTAATGATAAATATGTTTTAAAATAATCGACATTTTGTACTTTTGCATGTTTCATGACAAAGGTCAAACTCTCCTTATCATTAAAATAAATATTTCCTGACACAATTGCTTATTATAACACCTTTCCTATAGGAAGCAAGTTTCCGCTATTGTAAATTCATCTTTACAAACGTTTACAAAGCATTACATTCCTTTACATCTCTTTTACGAACCGTTTATACGACTTCAACAATCAGTCATTATAGTAAAGATTGTAAGACAAATAACTATAAAACAGTTCATGACGGAGGCAAATGAGATGAAAAAGTGGAAGTACTTAACGATGACAGCGGTAATGGGTTCTGCATTAATGCTAGGTGCATGTGGTAGCGATTCTGCACAAAACGGAAACAATACAGAAACGAACGCACCAGCAAGCTCAGGACAAGAAGCTGCTGATGAAAAGCTACAAGGGTCTGTAGCTGGAGATGGCTCATCAACAGTAGCACCAATTATTGAGGCAGTTGTTGAAGAGTATGCAGGTACACAACCAGATGTCAAAGTATCAGTGGGGGTTTCTGGTACTGGTGGTGGTTTTGAAAAATTCATCGCAGGTGAAACAGACTTTTCAAATGCATCTCGTAATATAAAAGATGAAGAGAAAGCGAAATTAGAAGAAGCGGGCATTGATTTTACAGAGCTAGCTTTAGCATATGACGGTTTATCAGTAGTCGTGAACCCAGAAAATGATTGGGCGAAGGACTTAACGGTAGAACAACTACAAAAAATTTGGATTGAAGATGGGACAGAGAAAAAGTGGTCTGATATTGATCCATCTTGGCCAGATGAAAAAATCGTTTACTATTCACCAGGTACTGATTCAGGCACATACGACTACTTTGATGAAGTGATTTTAGATGGAGCAGATCTAGTAAGCTCAGCAACATTATCAGAGGATGATAATATGCTAGTGCAAGGTGTAGCTGGTGATAAAAATGCGATTGGCTTCTTCGGTTATGCTTACTACCTTGAAAATAAAGATAAATTAAACATTGTCAAAGTAAATGGCGTAGAGCCAACAAATGAAACAATTGAAGGTGGCGAATATACACCACTTTCACGTCCATTATTCACATACGTAAAAAATAGTGCAATGAAGGACAATGAAGCAGCATACGACTTCATTAAATTTACACTTGAAAACGCAGGCGATATGGCTGAAGCAGTGGGCTATGTTCGTTTACCTGAAGAAAAATATACTGAAGGCTTAAAAACTTTAGAAGGCTTAAAATAAGAAGACATGCATAGAGGGGAAGAGATGTATGCTCTTTCCCTCACTTATTTGAAAGGAGCTCCCAATGGTTTCTCAAAAGGAAGATAAGACATCATCTGTGCAGCAATTAATTGCAAATTCGCGCAACCAAAAAACAAAGAAAATAGTGGAAAAAGCCATGCCAGCTCTATTATTTTCTGCAGCTATTATTTCGATATTAACAACATTTGGCATTGTTTTCACCCTTATTTTTGAAACGTTTGAATTCTTTAAACGTGTGTCGATTACGGATTTCCTTTTCGGTACTAAATGGTTACCGTTTTCAGGTAACGAACCGTTATTTGGGATACTGCCATTAATCGCTGGTACATTAAAAGTGACACTTATTGCAGTTGTAGTAGCTGTACCATTTGGAATTGCTTCAGCTATCTATTTAAGTGAATATGCAAGTGAGAAAACACGACGTACAGTGAAACCTATTTTAGAGGTATTAGCAGGTGTGCCAACAATTGTTTATGGCTTCTTCGCTTTAACATTTGTCACACCAGTTTTACAAGAAATTGTACCTGGACTCAAACTATTTAATGCATTAAGTCCTGGTATTGTTGTAGGGATTATGATTTTACCAATGATTACATCTCTTTCAGAAGATGCCATGTCATCTGTACCAAATAGTATGCGTGAAGGAGCCTTAGCTCTAGGTGCGACGAAATTTGAAGTAGCAATCAAAGTAGTATTACCCGCTGCGCTTTCAGGGATTGTCGCTTCTGTTGTGTTAGCTATTTCCCGGGCAATTGGAGAAACAATGATTGTATCGCTTGCAGGTGGTTCAACACCGAAATTTGACCTCAATGTGACAGACTCTATTCAAACAATGACTGCATACATTGTACAGGTTTCAACTGGTGATGCGGGTTATGGTACAACTATTTATTACTCAATTTATTCAGTAGGATTTACACTATTTATCTTTACTCTAGTAATGAATTTACTTGCTCACTATATTTCGAAACGCTTCAGGGAGGTTTACTAGCATGCGTTATATGGATGATACAGTCGTCATGAAACGAATGACAAAGCGTATTACAGCAAATAAAGTTTGGAAAACTCTCTTTTTCTTAGCTACTACGTTTGCACTTGTTGCTTTAGCTATTTTACTGTACCGCATTGTGACACAGGGAATTGATTACTTAAATATCGATTTCTTGACGAATTTTGCATCACGATTTGCAGATAAGGCAGGTATCAAAGCTGCTTTAATCGGTTCGCTTTGGTTAATGGCAGTTGTAGCACCAGTATCGATTATTTTAGGAGTTGGTACTGCGATTTATTTAGAGGAGTATGCCAAGAAGAATAAAATCAATGACTTTATTCGCATGAATATATCGAATCTAGCAGGTGTTCCTTCCATTGTTTTTGGATTACTTGGATTAACTATTTTTGTACGTATGATGGGTCTAGGAAAAAGTATTTTAGCTGCTGGCTTTACAATGAGTTTGTTAATTTTACCTGTTATCATTGTAGCGGCTCAAGAGGCTATTCGTGCAGTGCCAAACGAACAACGTGAAGCTTCATATGGCATGGGTGCAACGAAATGGCAAACGATTTTGCGTGTTGTATTGCCAGCTGCCATTCCAGGTATTTTGACAGGAAGTATTTTAGCCTTGTCTCGTGCCATTGGAGAAACAGCTCCACTAGTTGTAATTGGAATTCCAGTTATCCTCCAGTTTTTACCGAATGGTTTACTGAGTCAATTTACAGCATTACCAATGCAAATCTATGATTGGGCAAAACGACCACAAGAAGCCTTTCAATACGTAGCAGCCGCAGGTATTTTAGTGCTTATGACAGTGCTGCTATTAATGAATTCGATTGCCATCTATATCCGAAATAAATTCCAAAAACGTTATTAATGAGGTGACCTTATGGTATTAGATTTTAAAGAGGAAAAAACAATTGTCAAACGGAACCAGGCAACGACTAAGCCTATAGCAGATGTGGCGAAAAATATTGTCTATGATACACGCAATTTAAACTTATGGTATGGTGATCATCATGGTTTAAAAGATGTTAATTTAAGCATCTATGAAAATGAAG